>ULJB01032583.1_pt1 | contig 15518 bp, 18 predicted proteins | sample 1950771 | NCBI WGS metagenome assembly ULJB01 (sample SAMEA4835461, study PRJEB28245) | human gut metagenome | biome: gut microbiome; material: fecal sample | place: Denmark | collected 2008
AAGCCGTTGAAAAACTTGTAAAAACCGAGGTAAAAAAATTGTCTCTATATTTGACTGCTTACAAAAGACCTGTTAATATAATTGTGAGTAAAGAGCCTCTGCCAAGAACTGCTACCAGAAAAGTAAAGCGTAAAGAGGTCAAAGAACTTGCAACAGCGTGATTTTCAATAAAAATTTACGGAGACATCATGAAGCAGAAAATTTTATTACTTATTTTATTATTACTGGCAGGTATCCCTGTAATGTGCGATGAAACAGCACCTGTACCTGCCGTAGAAGAGAATGAAATTAACCAGCCCCAAAAAACTGAACCTGCAGAACCGCAGGGAAATGTTAAAATTTTAGTTATTCCGCCGAAATGGACTGATTTTTGTGAAATAGGATATGAAAATGCAGTTTATAAAGACACGCACGATATATTTAATATTTTCAGCTTTGTGAAATCAGAAAGAGTCAAAAAGAACTACTGGGCTGAACGCAGAGTAAGTTTTGAAAATTACCTGAAAAGCTGCAACGCACTTGATGATTCGGCAAAAGCTTCATGCTATAGTGAATTGCGAAATATTGAAAACCAAAAAAATGATCTTTACAGGCTCAAAAGAAGACAGCTTTTATATGAAAATAATATCGAGCTTGACAGAAGATAATTAATAGACTGCAATTTTATGCAGTAGCTTCTTCTTTTTCTTTATCTTTTTTAATAAACAAAAATTCGCCTTTGTATGAAGGTGCTGAGCCGTTTTTATCTTTACCTGTACTCAAACTTACTATACTGTTGAATTTTGGTGCTGTTTCCGTTTTTTGAGAATTTCCGACACCTTCATTCAGTGCTACGGTAATTTTTCCTTCAACATTCTTTTGAATATTTTGAGCAGCCTGAGAGTTCAAATACTGAATAGATTTTAATACATCATTATTTAATTGAATTTGTAAACCTGAATTGTTCATGGCAACCTGACGGGCAATGTTTACATCAACATTACCTTTATATAAATCAATATCAAGAGTACGTGCTGTAAATGCAGTACCTGTTGATGTTGTATTATACTGGCTGTTTTTTTCTGCTGCACGTTTCAAAATTTCATTTGAAACCTGTTTTAAAGTTGTTGTATCAATACCTAATTTATACTGTGCATTAAAAAGACCAATTGCCATATCTTTATATCCCTTTTTTTGTTTCCTTACATTATTTAACGGCTTTTTTGCCTAAAATCTTTAATCTTTAAAATTTAATCTGTAACAATACTTAACAATAAATAAAATTATAGCAATTTTAAAAAAAGAATATACTTTATATATATATAAATATATAACCGAGAGAGGTAATATGGGTTTAGACAATACTTTATATACACTCAGTAATATTAACGCACTTCTTGGAAGCACCGTAGGTTTTACCAATGCGAGAAACAACGGAGTACCAGTGGGTGATGCTCTTATGGATTTTGGTTTTAACGTTATGAACGGAGCCATAAGAAATGAAGCAGCAAGAGATATAAGAAGACATACTGGAAGTTATTTAGGATATGCCGTAAATTCTGCGGCAGGTTACGGTAATCCGATTGCGAACGCTCAAGGAACAATGGGGCTTATCGGAGCATCAATGATAACCTCACCTTTCGGAATTTTCGGATGCGGCTTTAATCCTTATATGACTTCAACTATATATGGCTGCGGGCCTTTTGGCGGAGGATTTTTCGGAGGCTGCGGATGCGCACCGGGATTTATGTTTGGCGGACCGAGTTTCTTTGGTATACGCGGGTTCTGGTGTTAGTCTGAAAGTATTAAATTTATTTTATCTGAAACATCATCGAGAATTTTTCCGGTGGTGTTTTTGTTTAGTAAAATCTGCTGAACAGCCGTATTTACAATTGTATTAATTTCTTTCTGGTCTTTCATTGTTTTAAATGACGGTTCTATTTTGTAAAGCTGTTTTGCGCTGATGACACGCGCTTTTGCCATTAAGTCATCTTGCTCATAATTAGTATAAAAATCATCCTTCAAAGTTTTTTCATTAACGGCCAGAACATTTGTCAATTTTGCAAGTTCAAGCTGATTTTCATAATTGGTTAAAAAGAGAGCAAACTTTAATGCTTCATTCTTATGTTTTGCACGCAGAGGAATTACAAAATTCATAAGAGAAAAGTCATTCTGTCCCAGTCTGCCTGTAATTTGCGGGGCTACATCGGTATTTTTATAAGCTGATGGAGCATTTTCTTTAATCATATTTAAAAAGTTAGCACCGGCCTGAAAAAATACTATTTGTTCTGCCATATATTTTTCAAGCGCCTCTCGATGGGTTTGAGTAACTGATTCTTTTGGAATTAAAGCGTTTACATACAGATTTTTAAAATAATCAAAAACTTCAACAGACTGCTTAGAATTAATATTTAAAGCAGTTACACCGTATTTATTCAAAATTCTGAGCATAGTATCATTTTCTGTAATATTCGGAAGCAAAACAAAAGCACCAGTTTTTTCCTTTATCAGGGGGGCAATTCTTGCTAAATCTTCAAAAGTTTCAGGCAATTCTGCGCCTGATTTTGAAAGAAGATTTTTATTATAAATAGTTACGGCAGAAGTTGCATACCACGGAAGAGAATACAACTTTCCATTGTATTTAAGAGAATTAATAATATTTTTATTAAATTGCCCCGTATACTTTTCATCAATTTCATAAAGTGCACCCCGCTGAGCGAGAAGTGCCGAAAAATCAGGATTCAGATTAATAAGATCAGGCGGATTATCACTCAAAACAGAGGCCAGAGTACGTTTTTCACCTTCTGAAAACGGTACATCCACCCATTTAATTTTTATTTCAGGATTTTGTGCCTCAAATTCTTTTATAACCGTATTCATATAAGGCGAAAAATCGCTCATCTGCAATGTCCAAAAAATAACTTCATTGTCGGACATTTTTTTATTAACGGGAATTGTTATACCGGCAAGAAAAATAACAAACAAAATAATACATATTTTTATTACAAAACTTTTCACTTTATACCACTCACTTTTGCCTAACCATGTTACAATTATACTATGAATAATCTATTTACGGAACTGGAAAATCAAAATAAGCAGATACCGCTTGCGGAACTTCTGCGTCCAAAAACTATTGAAGAATTTTTGGGACAAAGCAACGTTATTTCTCCAAACAGCCCCATACTTAATCTTTTGAAAACTAACAGGCTTTTTTCAATGATATTCTGGGGCACCCCCGGATGCGGGAAAACAACACTTGCAAGGCTTATTGCGACAAGAACCAGCGCAAACTTTATTGAAATTTCTGCCGTAACATCGGGCGTTAAAGATATTAAAGATGCGGTTGAAAGTGCTAAAGAAGCATTGAGGAGCGGCCATAAAACAATTCTTTTTATAGATGAAATACACAGATATTCAAAAACGCAGCAGGATGCTCTTTTGCCACATCTTGAAAACGGAACGTTGTTTTTAATAGGTTCAACAACTGAAAATCCTTCTTTTCAGGTTGTGCCGGCACTTTTATCAAGAGTACAGGTAGTAAGGCTCAATTCCATTGACGATGAAAGCATGGATAAGATTATTAAAAAAGGGTTTGCTTACCTTGCAAAAAATTATCTTCCAATGGATTGTGAAGCCGGAGCAATTGATTTTATAATAAATCTTGCAAGAGGAGACGCGCGCTATGCTCTGAATGTTGTTGAAAATGCGTATTTTGCAAGCGACTTAAAATACGGCAGACGTAATTTAACGGTAAAAATTATTGAAGAAATATGCCAGAAACGTAATACAAGGTATTCACAGCAGGAGCATTACGATTGTGCATCAGCTTTTCAAAAAAGTCTGCGCGGGTCAGATCCTGATGCCGCAATTTATTATCTTGCAAAAATGATTGCAGCAGGTGAAGATCCCAGATTTATTGCAAGAAGACTAATAACATGTTCTGCAGAAGATGTCGGCAATGCAGATCCAAACGCATTAAATGTTGCACTTAATGCCTATAAAGCAGTTGAGCTTCTGGGACTTCCCGAAGGAAGAATCCCGCTTGCACAGGCTGTAATTTATGTTGCACGTGCGCCAAAATCTAATGAAACAGTCATGGCAATTGATCAGGCTCTGAATGATATTAATTCCGGAAAAGATTTTCCGCCCCCGATGCATCTTAGAGATGCACATTACAAAGATGCAAAAAATTACGGCTTTGGAATAGGTTATATTTACAGCCACGATGCACCTGATGTTAAACAGCAATTTCTTCCTGATGAACTTGCAGGCCGAAAATATACAAAATAATAAATAATAAATAATAAAAAAACCGTTTCTAAAAAACGGTCTTTTTAAATTTATTCAGCCTGCTTTTCTTCCACAGGAATTATTAATTTCTGTCCTATTGAAAGTTTATTAGGATTTGTCAAATTGTTTGTTTTCAAAACAAGCGACTCTTTTTCCTTACTGTATGAGCCGTAAAATCTGATTAAGATACTTTCCATTGTATCGCCGCTTTGCACCGTGTAAGTTTCATTTACAGCTTCCGGCTGTGATTTTTCAACAGAAGAAGGTATAAAATTTAAACTTAATTTTTCTTTTTTAGCAGGAGCCGGAGATGATGCGACTTTTTCTTTTAAAGAGTTAAATCCGTTAGCAGAAAAACTTATCATAACCGTCAAAACAAGCATTACTACAGCACCAACAATAAATCCTGCAGCGAGATAGATGCTTGGAGATTTATCATTTTTCTGGTTAACTTTAAAATTCTGCCACAAAACATCTAATTCTTTTTCCTTATTAGGTCTTACATATATTCCGGGGGAATTGTCGTACTGATCGCGTCTGTACTGGGACAATGCCTCTAATACAGCCATTTTTTCCTTAGATAAATTTGATCTTCTGATAGTTGAACTCTTCATTTTTTCCATACCCTAATAATAAATTGTTCTTAATAAATGAAATATAGCATAAGGCAAAATTTAATTCAAGTCCTTATAAAATTGTTACAATTAGCGGTTTTGAGCAATGGCTTAACTTAATTTAACATGCTTCTTGATTTTTAAGATTTTTAATATATTATTAAAATACACAAACTAGCTAGAAAAGGAAATAAGAATTATGTCAAAAAAATGTGATGTATGTGGTAAAGCACCGATTAAAGCAGCGAAATTAACTTTCTCGCATAAACAAATTGTTCATACTCAGGAACCAAACCTTCAATCAGTTAAGGTGAATGTAAACGGAACTGTTAAAAGAATAAAAGTATGCACTTCATGCTTAAGAGCAGGAAAAGTTCAAAAAGCCGTTTAATATTATGAGTAAAAACAAATTTATTATAAAAATCCGGAAATTAAATTTCCGGATTTTTTACTATATTTTTATATCTTTTATATTACAGATTTCCTGAAATACTTATATTCGAAAACAAACTGCATATCAGTACTTTTTACATTACTTTTCATACCCGGAATTCTTGCAAACGGTGCAGAAAGTTCAATTGCACTCATTATTGATCTGTCTGTCAGCTTGTCGCCCGAAGATTTTGCAAATTTGTAATTTTGCAGACTTCCGTCAGCACCGATTTCAAGAATTACTATTGCCTGAGTATTACGTCCGGATTTAGGAGGCTCCCAGTTGTTTACGAGTTTTTCACCTGTAAATGCAACATATTCTTTCATATTTTTCACTGCAAGATCTGATGTAACAGCGGGTTGAATTTCTTCACCCCTCAATATAGGTTTCTGAACAGAAGCTTCAGATGCAGGCTCAACAGTTTGTACTGTTTCAAACTCTTTATCAGATTGTTTTTTTACATCGGAAATACCGGCATTTTGCGCACCTTGAGTATAATCAAATACGTATCTGTGCGCAATATTCAAAAATGAATCCTGCACAACAGGCTTCATAAATACCCTAGGATTAGCAAAAACCGCTTGAGGACGATACTCATTTTCATCAAACATGCCTGATTTTATAACTCCAATATAATTATCGCCAAAATTTGATTTTATATAGGCAACCTGTTCAGGCTTAGCTGCAACACGGTATTTAATAGCATAAACATATTCATCTGGATTAATATTTTTTACCGAATCAATATCAACAGATAAACTTAAATTAGCACTGCTTGTATCAACAGACTGCCAGTCAGCCGATTTTACACAAGAACATGACAACGCAAGAGCCATAAATAGTAAAGCAATCTTTTTCATACAACCTTTTCCTTTTCTTTTTTATTATTTTATTAAATAACAAAAACTTAAACCAAACACCATACATTTTTATGATTCTTTGAAAAACAATTTATTAAGTGATGTTACAAGATTACTAAATATATTTGTCTTTTTTTTATATATAAAATACAATATAGTTGGAGAAATTTTGAGGGATAAAATATGATATTAGAACAAGAGTTAAAGGGAAAAACTTTATCTCCGCAAGAAGTGAGAAGTATTCTTAAAACAGATAACAAAGAAATCGTTGAATTATGCAAACGCGCTTCTATCCTGCCGAGAAAAAACAGCAAAGGACAAACATATTTTTCGTACGAAGAAGTGAAAAATTTGAGAAAAGTTCAGGCTATGAAAGGTGCTGCAATGCCTCCTGCTGCAGCTGTTGCTAAACAGCCCTCAGCTATTATGAATATTCTGGCTTCCTTAAAAGATATGGAAACAAAGCTCAGCAACAGAATTTCCAAAATTATAGACGAAAAATTGGAAGGTATGGATGAAGTTGTTGTTGAACTTATCAGATGCAAAACCGACAACGAAACGCTGAGACAAAAAATTATTGATTTGAATAAAGAAATTTACCAGCTTAAAAATGATCTTAACAGCTACAAACCTGTTGGATTAGGCTTCTATAAAAAGAAAGAAAAACACGTCTGGGAATAAATTCAAGCAAATACTAATAAAGGAATTAAAAATATGGCTGTAAAAGAGAAAGAAACAGAAACAACATCACCGGCAGATGAAAGAAGCAAAGCCTTAAAACTTGCAATAGAAAAAATAGAAAAAGATTTCGGCAAAGGTTCAATAATGAAACTGGGCGATAAAGCGACCGTTAATGTTGATGCAATACCTACAGGAGCATTATCCCTTGATGTCGCACTAGGTATCGGCGGAGTTCCGCGCGGTCGTATTGTTGAAATTTACGGGCCTGAAAGCTCAGGTAAAACAACTCTTGCACAGCATATCGTTGCAGAATGCCAAAAACGCGGCGGTATTGCAGCATTTGTCGATGCAGAACATGCACTTGACCCTGAGTATGCAAGAAATTTAGGCGTACAGGTAGATGATTTGCTTATTTCACAGCCTGACACAGGTGAACAGGCTCTTGATATCACAGAAGAACTTGTCCGCTCAGGCGCTGTAGATGTTGTAGTAGTTGACTCTGTTGCAGCTCTTGTCCCTAAAGCTGAAATTGAAGGTTCTATGGAAGACCAGCAAATGGGTCTTCAGGCAAGACTTATGAGCAAGGCATTAAGAAAATTGACCGGTATTATAGGCAAAACCAATACAACAGTTATTTTCATCAACCAGCTCAGAATGAAAATCGGAGTTATGTATGGAAACCCCGAAACAACAACAGGCGGAAATGCCCTTAAATATTATGCATCTGTGCGCATGGAAATTAAACGTACTGACGGAGTTAAAGGCGAAGACGGTGATGTCGGAAATCATGTAAGAGTCAGAGTCGTTAAAAATAAAGTTGCACCGCCGTTTAGAACCGCTGAATTTGATATTATATTTGGAAAAGGTATCTGTAAAATCGGTAATATTCTGGATGTTGCAGTAAATTTAGATATTGTAAAAAAAGCAGGTTCCTGGTTCAGCTTTAATGAAGAAAAACTCGGACAGGGCAGAGATAAAGCAAGAGACTTTTTATCGGAAAATCCTGATATCTTAAATACAATTGAAACTCTTGTCAGAGAAAAGCTTGCAAATAATTAAATATTAAAATTTGTAAACTACTCAAATACAGATATATCAACAAATTTATAATAAAACATGTTTTTGGTATGATTTCATTAGCAACTAAAAACATGTTTTGTCTTTATATACATAAATATAAAAAGTATAGAAATCGGAGGTTAAAACCAAAATGGATGTAAAAGCAATTAACGGATTAAGTGTTTCAAGCTTTCAAGGCAGAACACAACGCCACAAAAAAGAAAAGAAAGAACAAAATTTAAACAACAATTACAATTCACAGCCTGTATATAACAGCAGTAAAGCAATGAGAAATCTTATGCTTGGCTTGATGACATTAGGTGCGGCAACAGGAGCCGGGACTTTAACAAGCTGTGCAGATGATATTGTTGCAGAAGCTTCATCATCATCTTCATCATCTTCTTCTGCTAATGCATCTATACAAATAGGCGGACATTGCCATCACCATGATACAATTACAATTATTAAACCCGATACAATTCACGATACAGATACAATAATTCACACAGAAATTGTACCTATTTATGTTAAAGATTATCCGTTCCATATCGGCGATTCATTAATTGCTCAGGGCGAAAATATCGGAATCCCCGTTGACGGCCCGGGTTCTGATGAAGAAAACGCTGTTTATATAGGCTCAAAAGCTCACAACAGATATGATAATCAATTCTATGAATCAATGGTTGACAGCGTAGGTACAAACAAAAGAGAACTGGCTGTTGTTACCAAAGTAGTTGATATGTATGAAGATGATAACCCAAAAACTTATTACTTAAAAGGTGTTGTAACTGATGTACCGGGAAAAGGTATAAAAATTACACGTTATATAGCAAATACCGACAAAAAACCGGATGATAATGAGCAATATCTTTGGAATTATGCCGGTTATGAAATCCGTACTAACCAAAGAGATGGAAAACAAAATATACGTTCAATATTCGATAATAATAACAATCTGATTTATCGCGGAAACTACGAAAGAGGTCTTAACCCCGGAACATTTATGTACGGCTCAATTATTCTTGACCCTGATACGGGCAACCCTGTATACGATGAAAATGGAGAACCTCAATTTGCACAATACGATTTTGATCAGGCAGTAATTTACTCTGATTATGCAAGAAGAAGTGAAGATTACGAACATCCGGGCTGGAATTATCAATAACAAAATTAACCTTTAATTTTTTCTATACACTTGGAAACACCCCCTTGAATAGAGGAGGTGTTTCTGCATATAATATTAATTATGAAAACACTGGCACAATTTATACAACATAAAAGAGATGATATTGGGCTTTCGCCCAAAGGGCTCGCCAAAGAGTGCAACCTGCCTTTAAGTTTGATTGAAGATATTGAAGCAGGCAAAGAATTATTTTTGCCCGTAACAATAAGACAAAACCTGGCAAAAGTCTTAAGATGTGCCCCCGAAGAAATTAAAGCTCTGGAAAAAGATTATACAAGCTATACAGTCTCGCAGGAAATCATTGACAGCTTAAAAGAACTTATTTTAAACGGAGCAGGCGGTCTTAAGTGTCCTAAATGCGGAGCACCGTTAATTACAAGAATTGCAAAACTCTATGACTTAGAAGACAATCTGATGCTTCATCCGAAAGCACACTGCTCCAAATGTTCATTCCATATAACAGAATAGCTTGAAATTTTAACAATATAAGTTATAATAGAAATAAGCACATTTAAAATTAAATACGGGGACGTTTTGGATTTGACAGGACGTTCGGTTGAGATAGGCTGCGGGTGCGGGCGCTGTTCCCGCTTATCAACGAGCAAACTAAATTAAATGCTAACGATAATGTAATCAAAGCAGACTTCTCTAGAGCTTATGCTTTAGCTGCGTAGTCGCTTTTAGCTACTCATAACGCCCAGCTTGCCGGTATTATGGGTCCATTATGCAAGCGGCAGTGCATTAATGACGGTAGATGCATCAAGATAACCGTTAACGGTTAGTGTTTCCATTAAAAAACACTTTGGATTATGATTCAAGGTTTTGATATTCCCTTAGTAGTCCGAGATAATTAATATCTACACTCGTAGAAGTTTATCAAGATCCGTTTTGGACAGGGGTTCGACTCCCCTCGTCTCCAGTATTTATAAATAAGAGGCATAAGAGGCCTCTTTTTTAATGCAAAAATTACCACAAAGTGCAGGCTTTCGAGGTTTTTAGAGAATTTTGAACATTTGATTTTAAGAGAATTTCACTTTTTTAAGTTCAAATTCTCTTTCTGCAAATAAAAAAGGTCCTTTTTGTTACGGAATACTTCATATAGAAACGCAAAATTATTTTAAAGTGCATAAATCTTTTTCTGTTGCTTTATTTTTATTATTTATAGCCTTAAATACATCAAAAAATATATCATTACTGATACTACTTTTTGTTGCTTCTTGAAAGATATTTATTTGTTTAAGTAAGTATTGTACAGTTTCATTTTTAGAAAGTTTATTAATAAAATTTGTATCAAATAATATATTTTGAATAACAGTAGTATCTTCAATAACGGATATTAATCTTAATTTAGATTGCCCCATTTTGATTTTTATTAGACCTTTTTGTTGTAAAATTTCTAGTGCATTTCTTTGTTTAAAAGCGGATAATGTTGTAGCTTTTTGTATTGTTTCAACAGTATAGGGGAAATATTTTTCACTTCCATAATATACTGGTTTATCTGAGTCTATTTGTGAATTTACTAGAAAGCTATATATAATAGCAGGCTCAATACCGATTTTCTCAAACATATGTTTGTTAATCTTTATGCAGTCTCTTTCAGTTTCTAGCATTTTTTGAATTATTAGTAGTGCATTAGACATATTTATACCTCAAGAATAAATTAACAAAAACTATAACAAATGTCAAATTTTTTTATTTATGAAATATATGGTAAATTACATGTTTTATCAGTGTATATATTATAATGATTATAATGATTATAATGATTGGTTTAGAAAAATATTTGACTTTAAAAATTTTTTATGAGAAAATAAATATCGTAAGCATGTTAAGCATGCGAGATAATAGAAAAGACATCTACAGTAAAACTGCAAATGCCTTTTGGAATAAAATATTCCCTCCAATTATATTTTATCCCCAAAAAGCCCTGTTGTCAATCTGTAGATTAGAAGATTAGACGAGAGGGGGATAACCAAAATGATTAAAATTCCATATTAACAATGTATTTAAGCAATTATTGCTATTAAGAATTTGTTTACATTTATAATATAGGAGAAAAAGAAATGACAGATAAAAAATCATTTATATTGACATACGATCTTTGTGAACCAGGGCAAAATTATGAAGGTCTGATTGACGCTATAAAAACTTACAACTGGTGTAAAATTGCAAAAAGTGCTTGGATAATAACCAGTACAAAATCCTCAGTTGATATAAGGGATCATTTAAAAGCTAAGATTGATAAAAATGATAAATTATTTGTTGGACAATTAACCGGTAATGCTGCTTGGTATGGTGAATCAAACGATGTCAGTCAATGGTTAAAAGACAATTTATAAGCAAGACGCAAAATCGAATTGGGTTGCACCCAATTCGATTTTGTTTTGATTTTGAAAAATATCTTATTAAATTCGCGCTTCGGCCATTGCAATAAGCTTTTTCACATTCAACTCCGGATCTTGGGTTCCGTTCATTATGCTTTCTATAATTTCTGGTGGCAGAAATCTTAGCTTACGCAATCTTTTATTGTTTCCATTTCGCGCTTCTGGAGGTAGTCGTCTTTCGGCTCCAAGTTTGTTGTACCAAAAGCTTTTTACTATTGCCTGAATAAGTTTCATATCATAATTAGCTTTCCCGGGGATAATAATTTTATTCTGCTTTTGCGGGGTTAATGATATTCTGACATTTTGTTCTCTTGTGTAAATCTGTTCATCTTCGGGGGTATATGTAAATTTTGCATTAAATGCCAGCGTTGCAAAATATTGGATTATATAATTTATGTTGTAGCGGATTTTGATTAAATTTAAGTTCAAATCAACACGTTTTATAACGGTTCTAATAAATACTTTATCAGGGCTAAATTCGTGCATTGTATTTAAAATACTGGTTTGTTGTTCGATTGAATAATTTTCTAAATATTTCTGGATAAATAATGTATCTTGCAAAAGTTTTGTCAAATCGTCTTTTACATACTTTTCGATTTCACCTGCAGAAATTTTGGTAATCTCACCTCGTTCATATCGGCTTGGATCTTTCAGTGCTTGACTAATATAATATCTGTATAACTTGTTACCGCTTTTGCTGTAAGTCGGAGACATAAGATTTTCCTTATCGTCATAAAGCAATCCTGATAACAGAGTTCCAACTTTTGCATTTGTAGTATGTTTACGCTCTGTTGCATTTAAAAGTAGCAGATTTTGAACTGCATTAAACAATTCTTCTGAAACAATGGGCAAATGTTGTGCATCATAGACTTTGTTTTTGTGAGGGATTTTGCCTAAATAAACTTTGTTAGCGAGCATCCGATACAAATTTGATTTTGGGAAAGGTTTTCCTGTCCTTGAAAGAATCCCTTTTTGATTAAGACTCTCTTTTAGCTTAATAACATTTTTAACCTTGAGATATTCTTCAAAAATAAATTTAACATTATCTGCAAATGGTTGTTGTGGCTGTAGAATGTGGTGTTCATCTTTTGTATAGCCATAAGGTGTAGCACCATTAACCCAAAGCCCTTTTTGCCTTGAAGCTTCAAACTTATCTCGGATTCTCTCTCCTGTAACTTCTCTTTCAAATTGTGCAAAGGATAGCAAAATATTGAGCGTTAACCGTCCCATAGAAGTTGTTGTATTAAAATGCTGGGTTATGGAAACAAATGAGGCGTTGTGCTTGTCAAATATCTCAATAATTTTTGAAAAATCCATCAAAGAACGTGTTAACCTATCAACTTTATATACTACAACAATATCAATTTCATCATTTTCAATATCTTGTAGAAGTTGTTTGAATGCTGGGCGATCCATTGTTCCGCCAGAATATCCGCCATCATCGTATTTTTTAGTTAAAATACTCCAACCTTCGTGCTTTTGAGATTTTATATAAGATTCACAAGCTTCTCTTTGTGCATCAAGGGAGTTGAAATCTTGTTCAAGTCCTTCTTCTGTTGATTTCCTAGTATAAATTGCACATCTGATTTTCTTTGTCATTATGCCACTCCAAAAAATTTCTTACCATTCCAACGCGTTCCTGTAATTTTATTAGCAACTGCAGAAAGACTTTTATACTTGGAACCGTTGAACTCGTAACCGTCTTGTAAAACAAGCACAGTATATCTTCGACCTTTAAATTCTCTGACTAATTTTGTTCCGTCAGTTATTGATAGAACTTTAGAATCTTTTTCTACTTGTTGAGTTTTGTCATACTGTTCAACAAGTTTGTTAATTTTACGTAGAATTTCAGGGGCAAGGGGCGGATATTTTGCATTCCAAGCCTTAATACGTTTTTCAAAAATATTCAATGCCATACAAATACCTCATTAATACTTGTATAAACATCTATCACTCCATTTGTCTAAAATATCAACCCCAAAGACACAATTTGTATCAAAGTTAAAACTAATTTATTGATATAAAAATTTATTTATAACTTCCTACTTTTCTTCCATATTTATCGTATTCAGTAACTCTTCCAGATGAGTCTTTTTTGAAAGAACCGACTTTTTGCCCATATTTATTATATTTGGTTGTTATGCCATTAGAATTTGTTTTGTAACTACCAGTCTTTTGACCATATTTATCATAGGAATTATATCCTGATGAAGTCTTTTTATAGCTTCCTGTCTTTTGGCCATATTTGTCATATTTATTGTAACCAGATGAAGTTTTCTTATACGAACCCGTTTTAGAGCCATATCTGTCATACGAATTATACCCTGATGAGGTTTGTTTGTAAGAACCTGTCTTTTGCCCATAACGGTCATAAGAATTAACTGCAAATGCGACATTTGCAAATAATAACATTAACAATAAAACTAGAAATTTTTTCATACAAACCTTTCCGAATATTTTATTTATTATAAATCTGCATAATGATATCTCGTCCATTCTTACTTATAAGATTTATTTTCTCTTGAACAGGACTCTTGAATTCTTCAACTGATATTGAATTTTGATTTAAATAATTAACAAGTTGTACCGCAAATTCATATTCATTAGTTTCTTGCCCATCTTCTAGCAATTGAGAGATTAATTCTTTTATGATATTTGTATTATTTATTATAAGTTGGCGATTAAAGATTGAAACGATATTAGAATATATTCCTACTGATTTAGTTGCCTGTAATTCACTATTTATAAATTTCAACAATGGAGATAAAAATATCTTATTAAATTGTTTTTCAGTAAGCGTTTCACTAGCTATTTTTAAGAACCTAATGCCACTTTTAGGGTCTCTTTTGTATGCTTCTAATGTACTATTTTTAATAGTGCTAAAATCTTGTTCAGTGGCTTTTATATTGTACTTATTCAATAATTCCAATAATGAATATGATTTCTCTAAGTTATCAGGGTTAAAATATTTGGAAAAAATAAAGGTTTTAAATTCACTTTTATTTAGTTCCGTATGATATTTTTCTTTTATTTCTAATAATGTTTTCAAATCATCCATTTTATCATCTTTTTCTCTTAATAACTTCTCATAACAATCTGAAATAGAATCTTGCATTAATTGAACACAAGCTTTTCTGATTTCTACAAAATGGAATAAAAATTGTTTTGAAACCTGACAATCTATTATTTTTTCAACATATTCTTTGTTGTTTAATTCTTCTAGTCTATTTGCAAATATTTTCTTATTATCCACTGGTTGCAAGCATTTTCTCAATATTGCATCATAAGATGAATCATTTTCCACTGTTATAAAACGCAGAGCTTCAATTAAAAAATCCATTGTCATTTGAGGTTTATAAGACATTAGATTTTGTATAAAGTTATACAAAACATTATTGAATTGACTTATTTCACTTTTATCAAAAGAAGAATCGTCTATCAATTTAATAGCCATATTTAAACCATTTAACAGATTTTCTTTATTGTAATATACATTTATTTGCGAATAGATTTCTGAAATTATAGTATTTAATCTTTGAGCTAATACTTTTTTATTCTGTTCAGGAAGTGTTTTTCTGTTGAAGTTTTTTAAGCAATTATATACGTTTTCTGAAAAAGAGTCTTTTGAAATTGATTTTATAATCAAATTTATAAAAGATGACGGAATTAAAGATAGTTTACCCTGTTCTCCCAATATCTCTACATACTTTTGCATAGGTTCATCAATTTGTGATATTTCGCTAATATCTCTAAATACTTTACTTATATATAAGTTGTCAATTATTTCATTATGCCCCAAAACATTTTTAAATAATTTTATTTTATTTTCACAATCTAAACATTGTTCCTTGTTTATGTTTTTGTCTATCTCCTGATTTAACCTCAACACATCTGAAATTTTTTGTTTAACTTTATCTTTGTTAAAATCTCTCATTTCTTTAATATATAGAACTATTTCATCAATTACAGTTTTGTTTTGATTAATAAAATCAATAAAGTTAATATCTTCTAGTGATAAGATATCACCTAGGT
>ULJB01034065.1_pt1 | contig 15433 bp, 10 predicted proteins | sample 1950771 | NCBI WGS metagenome assembly ULJB01 (sample SAMEA4835461, study PRJEB28245) | human gut metagenome | biome: gut microbiome; material: fecal sample | place: Denmark | collected 2008
GGCATATTGTTGCATGCGCTGGAGTTTTTCCAGATTGATCTCACGCTGTCCGCTTTCGTTGGCAAACTTGGTCAGCAGGATGAGGTCGGCCATCGAGTAGAAGAGCAGGGTGTCGCTTGGCAGGCCGTCGCGTCCGGCACGTCCTATTTCCTGATAGAAACTCTCGATGCTCTTGGGCAGGTTGTAGTGGATGACCCACCGCACGTTGCTCTTGTCGATGCCCATGCCGAAAGCGACGGTGGCACACACTACCTGTATGCGGTCGTTGATGAAGTCGTCCTGTGCGCGGTTGCGCTTTTCGGTATCCAGCCCGGCATGGTAAACGGCGGTACGGATACCGCTCTTCTGCAACATTTGTGCCACGCTTTCCGTCTTGCTCCGGCTCATGCAGTAGACGATGCCGCTTTCGCCCCGATGCCTGCCGATGAAGTCGAGGATGGCTTTGTTCTTCTCCTTCTGCTGGTAACCACGCTTGACGGTCAGGCTCAGGTTGGGTCGGTCGAACGACGAGAGGAAGATACGCGGTTCCCGCAAGTGCAGTTGCCGGACGATGTCTTCACGCGTCAGCTTGTCGGCAGTGGCGGTCAGGGCAATGACGGGCGTCTGTGGGAAGAGGCTCCGCAGGATGCCCAGTTGGGCGTATTCCGGCCGGAAGTCGTGTCCCCATTGCGAGATGCAGTGTGCTTCGTCAATGGCGAAGAACGAGATGGAGATGTCGCGCAGCAGGTAGTTGGCCTCGGCCAGCAACTTCTCGGGCGAGATGTAGAGCAGTTTCAGTTTTCCTTCCATGCAGGTTCGGCGGATGCGCAGGTTTTCTGTCTCGTCGTTGTTGCTGTTCAGGGCTGCGGCGGCGATTCCGTTGGTGCACAGACTTTCCACCTGGTCCTTCATCAGTGAGATGAGGGGTGACACGACGACGGCAGTTCCTTCGCACACGAGGGCGGGCACCTGATAACAGACGGACTTGCCACCACCGGTAGGCATCAGCACCAGGGCATCTCTTTTTTGTAACAGATGTCGGATGATTTCTTCTTGTTGCGGACGGAAGCTGTCGTACCCGAAATAGGTCTTGAGCACTTGTTGGATTTGAGTCATGCGGCGGTGTCTATATTTTTTCTTGGGCAAAGTTACACCATTTATTTGAATATTCGCGCTGTCTTTCCCATGAATATTCGGATGCGCGAGACGGGCTTCTACGCGATTTTATTACATTTTTATGCTTTTATTCAATCTTTTTTATTCTTTTTAGGGGAGAAATATGTACGAAAATAGTTGCATATATAAAAAAAAAAGCAGACTTTTGTATGTCCTAAACAAAACAGATTGTTAGGACACGAAATGTAAAACCCCTAACCAGTTAATTCAATGAGTGATTTAGAGAACAAAACGCAGGAAGAGGCTTCTAAGAAACGCCCGTACAACCTGCGTGAAAAGAAAGAGAAGGACGCGGCCTACCGTGCTTTGATTCGTCCCGAACTGGCTGACGAATTGTATGATAAGATTATGAACATCATTGTCGTGCAGAAGAAGTATAGAGATCGTGACTACTCTGCCAAAGAGTTGGCTAAAGACCTGGAAACCAACACCCGCTATTTGTCGGCGGTGGTCAATTCACGTTTTGGTATTAACTATTTCTCCCTGCTGAACGAGTATCGCGTCAAGGAAGCCATGCACCTGCTGAAAGACAAGAGATATGCAGACAAGAATGTGGAAGAAATCAGTACGATGGTAGGTTTTGCCAACCGTCAGTCTTTCTATGCGGCTTTTTACAAGAATGTCGGTGAAACTCCGAACAGCTATCGCAAAAAGCATGCGGAAAAGAAAAAATAACCCTACTCCGTAAGGAGTGGATAAAAAAGGAAATATTCGGGAGCCGAGGCTTCGGGATACTTCCTTTTTTATTTATGACCGATGTTACGGAAGGTATGTACGGAATTGAGATTACTTAAACAGACCGATATATGAGAAAACAATTTCTTTCGATGGCCGCCGCTCTGGCGATACTTTCCGCTTGCGGAGGCCAGAAACAAACCTCTGCCGAGGCAGAAAAATTTGATTATACAGTGGAACAATTTGCAGATTTACAGATTTTACGCTATCGTGTGCCGGGCTTCGAGGAGCTTTCACTCCAGCAGAAGCAGCTGGTTTACTATCTGACGGAAGCGGCTCTGCAGGGCCGTGACATCCTGTTCGACCAGAACGGCAAATACAACCTCCGCATCCGCAAGGCTCTGGAGGCGGTCTATACAGGTTATAAGGGCGACAAGCAGTCGGCCGACTTCAAGGCAATGGAGGTTTACCTCAAGCGTGTATGGTTCTCCAACGGCATCCACCATCACTACGGATGCGAGAAGTTTGTGCCGGGCTTCACTCCCGAATTCTTCAAGCAGGCTCTGGCCAGTGTCGATGCTTCTGAGCTTCCTTTGGCCGAAGGGCAGACACTGGAGCAATTCTGCGACGAGATTTTCCCCGTCATTTTCGACCCGGCCGTGATGCCCAAGCGCGTCAATCAGGCCGATGGCGAAGACCTGGTGCTCACCTCTGCCTGCAACTACTATGAGGGTGTAACGCAGAAGGAAGCTGAAGACTTCTATAACGCCCTGAAGGATCCCAAGGACGAAACGCCCGTTTCCTATGGACTAAACAGCCGTTTGGTGAAGGAAAACGGCCGTGTTCAGGAAAAGGTATGGAAGGTTGGCGGACTCTACGGCCAGGCTCTCGAGAAAATTGTTTATTGGTTGAAGAAAGCCGAAGGCGTGGCCGAGACACCCGAACAGAAGGCGGTCATCGCCAAGTTGGTGGAATACTACGAAACAGGCGACCTGAAGACTTTCGACGACTATGCCATTCTTTGGGTGAAAGATTTGAATTCGCGCGTGGACTTCGTGAACGGCTTTACCGAAAGTTATGGTGACCCGCTGGGCATGAAGGCCAGCTGGGAGTCGCTTGTCAACTTCAAGGACCTCGAGGCTACCCGCCGTACGGAAATCATCAGCAGCAATGCCCAGTGGTTTGAAGACCATTCGCCCGTGGACAAGCAATTCAAGAAAGAAGAAGTGAAAGGCGTTTCGGCCAAGGTCATCACCGCCGCCATCCTGGCAGGTGACCTCTATCCGGCTACGGCTATCGGCATCAACTTGCCCAATGCCAACTGGATACGTAGCCAGCACGGCTCCAAGTCAGTGACTATCGGCAACATTACCGATGCTTACAACAAGGCCGCCCACGGCAATGGCTTCAACGAAGAGTTTGTTTATAGCCAAGCCGAACTGGACAATATCAACAAGTATGCCGACCTGACCGACGAGCTTCATACCGATCTGCACGAATGCCTCGGTCACGGTTCGGGCAAGTTGCTCCCTGGCGTTGACCCCGATGCCCTGAAGGCTTATGGTTCTACTATCGAGGAGGCCCGTGCTGACTTGTTCGGCCTCTACTATGTAGCCGATCCCAAGCTGGTCGAGCTGGGACTTCTGCCAGATGCCGATGCCTACAAGGCCCAGTTCTATACCTACCTGATGAACGGCCTGATGACCCAGCTGGTACGCATCGAGCCGGGCAACCAGATTGAGGAAGCACACATGCGCAACCGTGCCCTTATCGCCCGTTGGGTGTACGAGAAGGGAGCGGCCGACAAGGTGGTCGAACTGAAGAAGAAGGATGGCAAGACCTACGTGGTGGTGAACGACTATGCCAAGGTGCGCACCCTCTTCGGCGAATTGCTGGCCGAAATCCAGCGCATCAAGTCGACGGGCGACTTCGAAGGCGCACGCCAGCTGGTCGAGAACTATGCCGTGAAGGTCGATCCCGAACTGCATGCCGAAGTGCTCGAACGCTACAAGAAGCTGAACTTGGCTCCCTACAAGGGTTTTGTCAATCCGAAGTATGAGGCCGTGACCGACGCCGAAGGCAACATCACCGACGTGAAGGTGAGCTACGACGAAGGTTATGCCGAGCAGATGCTTCGCTACAGCAAGGATTACGCCACTCTGCCTTACGTCAACGAATAAGGTCTGACGTGTGCTATACCTGTCTTTAGGCACGGATGCCACGGATTTTCACGGACGAACCGATGTGACAATTCGTGTCGTTCGTGCCTAACGTGTCCCAAGAAACAGCCTTACGAGGCTAATTTGTTATTTTCTATACGTTTGAATGATGGATTTACATGAACAACTGAAAGATATCAAGACCCAGCTCCGCCTCTCGATGAACGGCGCCGTGTCGCAGAGCATGCGCGAAAAAGGGCTTGTCTACAAACTGAACTTCGGCGTCGAGCTGCCCCGCATCAAGGGTATTGCCGCCTCCTACGAGAAAGACCATGCCCTGGCCCAGGCCTTGTGGAAGGAAGACATCCGCGAGTGCAAGATTCTGGCCGGCCTGCTTCAGCCCGTCGACACTTTCCTGCCCGAGATTGCCGACATATGGATAGACACCATGCCCACGGTCGAGATTGCCGAACTCACGTCGATGAACCTTTTCCAGCACCTGCCCTATGCACCCGCCAAGGCTTTCCGTTGGATAGCGGACGAACGCGAGTTGGCGCAGGTGTGCGGCTTTCTCACCATCGCGCGCCTGCTTCAGAAGAAGGGCGATATGGAAGATCGTGTGGCCAATGAGTTTCTCGACCAGGCCGTGTCGTGTTTCCTCGCCGGTTCTTATGCAGTACGCAATGCCGTTTCCGCCGCCCTCCGCCGCTTCATGGAGCATAGCGAGGAACATGCGTTCAGGGCTTGCCGATGTGTGGACGGTATGAAAGATTCTTCATCCGAAGGCGAACGCTTGCTCTACGAGGTAGTGAGTGCGGTGGTCGAATGACTTGGAGGTGGTTGTAACTTTTCACCGTTTTCTTTTTGCTTTCCACAAAAAAGGCTTAACTTTGTTGGCTGATAAAAAAGAAAATGGACTGAAGGATGGAGGTTCAAAATGTGAAAGATACGGTCAAGCAGATATTCACCGAATATCTCAATGCGAACGGGCATCGGAAGACTCCCGAACGCTATGCCATACTCGATACCATCTACTCCATCGACGGCCATTTCGACATCGACACGCTCTACTCGCTCATGGCCGACCAGGAAAAGTTCCGCGTCAGCAGGGCTACCCTCTACAACACCATTATCCTGCTTATCAACGCGCGGCTGGTCATCAAGCACCAGTTTGGCAACACGTCCCAGTACGAGCGGTGCTACAATCGTGGTACGCATCATCATCAGATTTGTACCCAATGCGGCAAGGTGACGGAGTTTCTGAACGAAGATCTCCAGCATGCTATCGAGCACACCCGGCTCAGCCGTTTCAACCTGACACACTATTCGTTGTATATCTACGGATTGTGTAGCAAGTGTGAGCGGGCCAACAAGAAAATGAAGAAAAACAACATTCATAAAAAAGAAAAATGAAAGTAGACGTATTATTAGGATTACAATGGGGCGACGAAGGCAAAGGTAAAGTCGTTGACGTACTGACCCCACGCTACGATGTAGTGGCCCGTTTTCAGGGTGGTCCCAATGCTGGGCATACACTGGAGTTCGAAGGTCAGAAGTATGTACTCCGCTCAATCCCGTCAGGGATTTTCCAGGGCGACAAGGTAAACATCATCGGCAACGGTGTGGTGCTTGACCCGGCTCTTTTCAAGGCTGAAGCTGAGGCTCTTGAGGCATCGGGACACGATTTGAAGACCCGTTTACACATTTCGAAGAAGGCTCACCTTATTATGCCTACTCACCGTTTGCTCGATGCTGCTTATGAGGCCACTAAGGGTGATGCCAAAGTGGGTACCACAGGCAAGGGAATTGGCCCTACCTATACTGATAAGGTAAGTCGCGATGGCTTGCGTGTAGGCGACCTGCTGCACAACTTCGACCAGAAGTATGCCGCCGCCAAAGCCCGCCACGAACAGATTCTCAAGAGCCTGAACTTTGAATACGACTTGGCTGAGGCTGAAAAGACTTGGTTCGAAGGCATTGAATACCTGAAGCAATTCCAGTTGGTGGATAGCGAACACGAAATCAACGGCCTTTTGAACGAAGGCAAGTCCATCCTCTGCGAGGGTGCTCAGGGTACGATGCTTGACATCGACTTCGGCTCCTATCCTTTCGTCACTTCGTCCAACACTATTTGTGCGGGCGCCTGCACGGGTTTGGGTGTGGCTCCTTGCAAGATTGGCGATGTCTATGGTATCTTCAAGGCTTATTGCACGCGTGTGGGAGCTGGTCCTTTCCCCACCGAGCTCTTCGACGAGACGGGTGATAAGATTTGTACGCTCGGACACGAATTCGGCTCCGTTACCGGTCGTCGTCGTCGTTGTGGGTGGATTGATCTCGTGGCGTTGAAGTATGCCGTGATGGTGGATGGTGTGACGAAGCTCATCATGATGAAGAGCGATGTGCTCGACACGTTCGAGACCATCAAGGCTTGCGTGGCCTACAAGATAAACGGCGAGGAGATAGATTACTTCCCCTTCGATATTTCCGAAGGCGTGGAACCTGTCTATGTAGAGTTGCCCGGCTGGCAGACCGACATGACCAAGATGCAGAGCGAGGACGAGTTCCCCGAGGAATTCAATGCCTACCTGACCTTCCTTGAAGAACAATTGGGTGTGCCCATCAAGATTGTGTCCGTAGGTCCCGACCGCGAACAGACCATCGAACGATATACCGAAGAATAATTCGGATGCGACATACAAACGTAGGCTTACCTGCCCGCTTCAGGAAGCCTGCGTTTTTTGTTTCTTAAAACATCGTTTTCATTCACTTAAAACACTCTTTCCTTATGAAAACACATCTTTTAGCTTTAGCCCTGTTAGCAGGAGCCTGTTTGTCACTTCCTGCACGTGCCCAGAACTATACACCTACGGAGGAGAACTTGAAGTCGCGTCAGGAGTTTCGCGACGCCCGTTTCGGTATCTTTCTCCATTGGGGATTGTATGCCATGCTGGCTACGGGTGAATGGACAATGACCAACAACAATTTGAATTATAAAGAGTATGCCAAATTGGCAGGCGGTTTCTATCCCTCGAAATTTAATGCCGCCGAGTGGGTGGCCGCCATCAAGGCCTCGGGTGCGAAATACATTTGCTTCACCAGTCGTCATCACGAAGGCTTCTCCATGTTCGACACGAAATACTCCGACTACAATATTGTGGACGCTACACCCTTCAAACGCGATATCCTGAAGGAGCTGGCCGACGAGTGTCACAAGCAGGGTATCCGTCTGCATCTCTACTATTCGCATCTCGACTGGTATCGTGAAGATTATCCCTGGGGGCGTACGGGTAGGGGGACAGGTCGCCCTGACTCCAAAGGCAACTGGCCCACCTATTATCAGTTCATGAACAACCAGCTGACGGAGCTGCTCACCAACTACGGGCCGATAGGCGCCATCTGGTTCGACGGCTGGTGGGATCAGGACCAAAATCCCGACTTCGACTGGCAACTGCCCGGCCAGTATGAACTGATACACAAGCTCCAACCCGCCTGCCTTGTGGGTAACAACCATCACCAAGTGCCTTTCGAGGGTGAAGACATTCAAATCTTCGAACGCGACCTGCCGGGCGAAAACAAGGCGGGCCTTTCGGGGCAGGACATCAGCAACTTGCCTCTGGAAACGTGTGAAACGATGAACGGCATGTGGGGGTACAAGATTACCGACCAGAACTATAAATCGACGAAAACCTTGATTCATTATCTGGTGAAAGCCGCCGGCAAGGATGCCAACTTGCTGATGAATATCGGCCCTCAGCCCGACGGATGCCTGCCTCAGGTAGCCGTAGAGCGCTTGAAGGAGATGGGTGAGTGGATGCAGACGTATGGTGAAACCATCTATGGCACACGTGGCGGTTGTGTTGCTCCGCATCCTTGGGGTGTGACTACGCAAAAGGATGATCGTTTGTTTGTTCACATCCTTGATTTGCAGGACAAAGCACTCTTCTTGCCTTTGGAAGGCCAGAAGGTGAAACGTGCGATGGATTTTGCAAGCCGTCAGGCTTTGAAGTTCAAGCGTGTGGATGGTGGTATCGTTCTTCAGCTTGATGAAGTGCCAACGGAGGTGGACAAGGTTGTAGAATTGCAACTTGATTGATTGGGACGTAAAACAATGGAAAATTTATAATCTGTGTTAATTCCTGAGGCTACTTGCCTGTCATCGCTTATCTTTGGCAAACTATTTGCACTTGGTAGAAAAACGCATATTGTCAAATGATTAAAATAATAGAGAATAGATTATGGTAATAGGAATGCAATGGATTATATTTATCGGCGTAGCCGTTGTGAGCTGGCTGGTGCAGATGAACCTGCAAAACAAGTTCAAGAAGTATTCGAAAATACCTACAGGCAATGGTATGACGGGTGCCGACGTAGCTCGTAAGATGCTCAACGACAACGGAATTTATGACGTACAGGTTACTTGTACGCCCGGACACCTGACCGACCATTACAACCCCGCCAACAAGACCGTCAACCTGAGCGAGAGCGTTTACTCCAGCAACAGCATCATGGCCGCCGCTGTAGCTGCCCATGAGTGTGGACACGCCTTGCAGCATGCTCGTGCCTATGCGCCGCTTACGTTGCGTAGCCGTTTGGTGCCGGTTGTCTCGTTCGCGTCGAACATCATGACGTGGGTGCTGCTGGCCGGTATCTTGCTGCTGAATACCTTCCCCCAGTTGCTGCTGGCGGGCATCATCCTCTTTGCGATGACCACGTTGTTCAGCTTTGTCACCCTGCCGGTGGAAATCAATGCCAGCAAGCGTGCGCTGGTGTGGCTCAGTGCGAGCGGCATCACCAATTCCTATAACCACGACAAGGCCGAAGACGCCCTCCGCTCTGCTGCCTATACCTATGTAGTGGCTGCTTTGGGTTCGTTGGCTACGCTGATTTATTATGTGATGATTTTCATGGGACGCCGCGAGTGATATTGTCCCGCAACTACCCTTAGTCGCTTGTTGAATACGGCCGATGCCCTTCCCTCCTCACGGAGCAGGCGGATGTCGGCCGTATTTCTTTTCGTAAAAAGGCTGGGCATTTGCAGGAAAATGACTATCTTTGACCGCTGATATTGTTAACTTTAACAACTTTCGTATGATTAAAATCCGTTTTGTTTCGAAGGCTTTGTGCCTCCTTGTGTTATCATTGTTTGTACAAATGGGCTTGTATGCCCAGAATGAGAAACCTTTTGTCGTTCCTGAACTGAAAGAATGGAAGGGGAGTAAAGGTGATTTTGTTCCTTCCTCCGACATGCGTGTCGTCTATGCCGACGAGGCTCTGCGTGCCGTGGCCGAAGCCTTTGCGGCCGATTATGGGCAGATGTTTGGCGCTGCTCCTGCTGTCGCTCAGGGCAAACCTTCTGCCGGTGACATTTACTTTACGCTGAAGAAAGACAAGAAACTTGGCAGCGAGGGCTATGCCATCCGGGTGGACCGCTACGTCACCGTCTCCGCTCCCGAAGTGGTCGGTGCCTATTGGGCTACGCGTACCCTGCTCCAGATAAGCGAACAGACAGAAGACCGTCACTTGCCGAAAGGTCAGTTGCGCGACTGGCCCGACTATGCCATGCGCGGCTTCATGATGGATTGCGGCCGCAAGTTCATCCCCATGTCCTATATGCGCGACCTGGTGAAGATGATGGCCTACTATAAGATGAACACCTTGCAGGTGCACCTCAACGACAACGGCTTCAAGCAGTTCTTCGGCCATGACTGGGGACGCACCTACGCCGCTTTTCGTCTGGAGTGCGACACCTATCCCGGCCTTACCGCCCGCGACGGTTACTACACCAAGCGCGAGTTTATCGACTTCCAGGAAGAGGCTGCTTCACGTTTCGTCGAGATTATCCCCGAAATCGACGCGCCCGCCCATACGCTGGCCTTCAGCCATTATAAGCCCGAAATAGGCAGCCAGGAGTATGGCATGGACCATCTCAATCTGTTCAATCCCGAGACTTACAAGTTCATGGACGGCCTCTTCAAGGAATATCTGGAAGGCGACAAGCCCGTATTCCGAGGTCCGCGTGTCCACATCGGCACCGACGAATACTCCAACAAGAAGAAAGACGTAGTCGAGAAGTTCCGTGCCTTTACCGACCGCTACATTCGTCTGGTGGAGAGCTACGGCAAGCAGGCCTGTGTGTGGGGCGCCCTGACTCATGCCGCCGGCGATACACCCGTCAAGTCGGAAAACGTCATCATGAGTGCCTGGTACAACGGCTATGCCGATCCCAAGGAGATGGTGCGCCAGGGCTACAAGCTCATCAGCATCCCCGACGGGCTGGTCTACATCGTGCCTGCTGCCGGTTACTACTACGACTACCTGAACACCGAATATCTTTATAACAACTGGACGCCCGCCCACGTGGGCAAGGCCGTCTTCGAGGAGAAAGACCCCGCCATTCTGGGCGGTATGTTTGCCGTGTGGAACGACCACGTGGGCAACGGCATCTCCGTCAAGGATATCCACCACCGCCTCTTCCCCGCCTTGCAGACGCTGGCCGCCAAGACATGGGGCGCGCAGGCAGGTTTGCCTTATGCCGACTTCGACCGTCTGCGTCAGGGCTTGAGCGAAGCTCCCGGCGTCAACCAGCTGGGCCGCATCGGCCGTACCGAAGGCTTGGTTTATGAAGTGCCCGAAGTACGTCCGGGTTCCAGTCTGGCCCATGAGGAGATAGGCTACGGCTATGCCGTCAGCTTCGACCTCGAGGCGGCCGACGAGGCTCCCGGTACCGAGCTGTTCCGTTCGGACAACGCTGTCTTCTACCTGGCCGACCCCGTCAGCGGCCGCTTCGGCTTTGCGCGCGACGGCTATCTGAACACCTTCCAGTTCCGCCCCTATCCGGGCGAGAAGCTGAACGTACAGGTAAAGGGTGACAACCGCTCCACTTCGCTCCTCATCGACGGCAAGCTCGTCGAGACGATGGACATCCGGAAGCGTTACTTCAACGGCGGCAAGGACTCCATGAACTATGTGCGTACGCTTGTCTTCCCCCTCAGGAAGGCTGGAAACTTTAAAAGTAAGATTACCAACCTGAAAGTATATAATCAATAATACTCTATTATCCCTTATGAAGAATTTTAATTTGTCAGCCTCCCTGCTGTGCTCGCTTTCGGGCACGGCAGTTGTGCTGCCCCTCCTTTCGTCCTGCTCCGCGCAGAAGAAGGCCGAGGCCAAGCCCTACAACATCGTCTACATCATGACCGACGACCACACGGCGCAGATGATGAGCTGCTACGACCGCCGTTACATCGAGACGCCCAACCTCGACCGCATTGCCGCCGACGGCGTGCGCTTCACCAACAGCTTCGTGGCCAACTCGCTGAGCGGTCCCAGCCGTGCCTGCATGCTTACGGGCAAGCACAGCCACGCCAACGGCTTCACGGACAACACCACCTGCGTGTTCGACGGCTCCCAGCAGACCATGCCCAAGCTCCTCCAGCAGGCGGGTTATCAGACGGCCATCGTCGGCAAGTGGCACCTCGAAAGCCTGCCCACCGGCTTCGACTATTGGGAAATCCTGCCCGGTCAGGGCGACTACTACAACCCGCGCTTCATCACCATGCAGAACGATACCGTCACGGAGAAAGGCTATCTGACCAACCTCATCACCGACAAGAGCATCGACTGGATGGAGAACCGGCGCGACAAGGACAAACCTTTCTGCCTCTTCATCCACCACAAGGCCATCCACCGCAACTGGCTGCCCGAGCTGAAGTATCTCTCCCTGTACGAGGACAAGACCTTCCCCATGCCCGACAACTTCTATGACGACTACGAGGGCCGTCCGGCCGCCGCTGCGCAGGAGATGAGCATCTGGAAGGATATGGACATCATGTACGACACGAAGATGTACCGCAAGGACCTCAAGTCACCGCTCAAGGGAACTTATGAAGCCTTCATTGGCCGTCTGACGCCCGAAGAGCGTGCCCAGTACGATGCCTTCTACGCACCCATCATTGAGGAGTTCTACAAGAAGAACCCGCAGGGACGCGAGCTGGCCGAATGGAAATACCAGCGCTACATGCGCGACTATGCCAAGGTGGTGAAGTCGCTCGACGACAACGTGGGCCGTGTGCTCGACTACCTGAAGGAGAAGGGCTTGCTGGACAATACCCTCGTGGTCTATACCTCCGACCAGGGCTTCTACATGGGCGAGCACGGCTGGTTCGACAAGCGTTTCATGTACGAGGAGTCCATGCGCACGCCGCTTGTGATGCGTCTGCCCAAGGACTTCCAGACGCGTGGCGACATCCCGCAGCTGGTTCAGAACATCGACTACGCGCCCACCTTCCTCGACCTGGCCGGAGCGCCCATCCCCGACGACATCCAGGGCGCCTCCCTGCTGCCCCTGCTTCGCGGCGAGAAGCCGGCCGACTGGCGCAAGTCGCTCTACTACCACTTCTACGAGTATCCGGCCGAGCACATGGTGAAGCGCCACTATGGTGTGCGCACCGAGCGCTACAAGCTCATCCACTTCTACAACGACATCGACGAGTGGGAACTCTACGACCTCCAGGAAGACCCCAAGGAAATGAACAGCCTTTATGGCAAGCCGGGCTACGAGGAAGTGACCCGCGACCTGCACGCCGAGCTGAAGAAACTCCAGGCCCAGTACAAGGACCCCATTGAGGAGAAACTTCAGGCGGCAAAGGTCCGGCAGAAATAAAGTTTCCGGCACAGCCGGAACCGTTTCCGCAGGATTGCTGTAAGAATAATTAGATGCCCGTTACCGGATGGTTCATACCTCCGGTAGCGGGCTTTTCTATGCGCCTTCCCAAAACGGGAAAAACCTTTCCCTCACTCGGGGAAAGGGGAGGAAAAAGGTCGCTCCTGCTTGTTAGGATTGGGCTTGTCTTTCTTCTGATTCGTCCGTGCAGGTTGGAAGTGTGGATGAAGAAATGGTTGAAATCAGTTTTTTTCTTATTTTTGCAATGAGAATAACGTGAGTATAGATGAAAAACCGAAGACTTCCTTTTTATGTTTGCCTGCTGGCTGGTGCCGCGTGTGCATTGTTTTTTGCAGAGGTGCGTTCCGGCAGCAAGTGGCGGGACTATAAAACCTTGATAGGTGAGACCCTGACGGAGGCCCTGCGTCGGGAACTGGCGGTTCGGGATACCGGAAATATACCCGTATCTGCCGAATTGGATGATTTGGATGAAAACTTGCCGGATACGGTGAAGGGCTATATGGAGACAGAGCAGGGAAGGCTTTATTATGCTGTTCCCAAGGGGAAGTATTGTCATAATATCGGTGATAGCAGGTCTGTACGTGTCACCCATACCTATTGGATGTTGGATGTTCCGATGGCAGCCGACAGCTTGTATAGTCGTTGGCGGCAGATTTTGGATGGTCAGCAGGTCTCCAGTTCTTCAGTGGGGCTTCGGTTGAGATTGCCGGGGAGCAGGCAAGTGGTCTGTCTGCCCGATTCTGTTTCGGTGGCGCATGCCGATAGTATCTGTGTCCGGTATGCTGGGCTTTATTGTGAACTGGAGGCTGTTGCTTTCTCCTCTGTTGGTCGTTGCAGGTTGTTGGGGTGGACAGACTGGTTGCTTGCGCTACTTGTGGGGGAAATTTGTTGTTTGGGTTGTGCCGGGTTGTGCCATTGGTGCAGATATAGGTGGAGTTGCAGGAAGACGGAAACGGACGAGGCGTGCGTTCCAGCTCCGCCGGTAGGTGCGGTGGCGGATACTGAATCAGGGAAGGACTGTATGGTTATTCGCCTGGGCGTTGGAAGCGTGGAGCTTGAAAGTGGACTTTTGTGTGGACCGGGTGGAACGGAAAAACTGACCGATCGGGAAATCCGGATGTTGACCTGTTTCCTGGAAGCGGAAGGTTTGCGGGTGGAAAAGGCTGTGTTAAGACAGCTGTTTTGGCCGAAAATCAGTGACAAAAATGCTTCTTCCAATCTTCGTACAACGCTGACCCGTTTGCGTGAGAAACTGAAATTGCTTGGTGTGGGTATTGTAAGCGAGGAAAATTATTACCATCTCCTTCTTTCGGATGAAATAGGAAAATGAATTGATAATCAGGTCTTAAAACGGCCGTTACACATTGTTACAAATGACAGGAATCAAATGTAACAGCAAATGTAACGGCCTTTGTTTTTTTTCTCTATCTTTTATCAGACCTTTATAGCACATAAATTGATATCATATGAGAAATAAAGTCATTTATTCAGGTATGGCCGCTTTGATTCTGTTTTCAGTAACGGTATCAGTAATCTCCGAAAAGGGGGAGCCGGCCGCCGATTTGTTGCGCGAGAATGTGGAGGCGTTGGCCGATAACGAGTATGGCCACAATATCTATTGTTTGGGCTACGGTTCGCTTGATTGTCCTTTGAATGACCGCAAGGTTAAAGTGATAACAGGGGAGTATTGACGGACGGTGATTGAAATTGAAGTTGAGGAATGAGGGGGATATGCCCTGTGTAAGAAAGCGAGGCATCCCCGCTCATTCCATAACCCACTTATGCCAACATTTAACACGCTTCATTAAAAAAGAGTAAGCAGATGGTTATAATATATTGAGTTTGATTATGAGTGGAAAAGTTGTTTATATCGTTTTGATGTCGCTGATTGTTATTTGCAGTGGATGTGTTAGCACAATCAATAGAGTTGATGAAGAGAAGGCTGTGGTGGTGAATCTTGACGAAAAGAGTAAAATTTCGTTGTTCGATCTTTTTTCATCAATAGAATTGATACCCTTGGAAACTTCCGATAGTATATTGATGGGTGCTCCTTTACGTCAAATGGCTGTATTTAAAAATAGGTTCTATTTATTGGTGGGTAAGGAAAATCAGTTGTGGGAATTTGATGAAAAAGGGCATTTCATCAAGTCAATCAATCATTATGGTGCAGGCCCTGGGGAGTATAGCACATTGGCTTGTTTTCAATTTAACCATTTTACTGGTAATCTTGAGATTTTATCCGATTTTGGAGATATATTTGTGTATGATGAATCCGGCACATCGTTTAAAAAGAAAATTTCTTTAAGAGGAGAAGGGATATCTGCTGTACATGAATTCATATCCTTGTCGCCCGCCAAATATCTGATATTTTCCTCTTCCCGTAATGGAAACAAAATGATATGGTATGATGCTTTGAAAGAGCAGGTTTATAAGGAGGATTATGATTTGCCGAGTTTTCTTTTTTTCAAGACACCTTATCATCACACGTTTTCTCCTTTCTATTTGTATGGGGATACGGTTCATTTTGTTCAAGGCTATAACGGTGAGGTTTTTGTAGCGGACAGTTTGGGGACTTTTTCGTCCAAATATCATTTTGATTTTGGGAAGGCAAATCTGCTCCTTTCCGACCTGCCGGATAAAGATATAAAGTACTATATACGTCATAGGCATGCCGAGGGAACCAAAAAGGCGACTTGTTTCATTACATACGGAGAAAATTCCCATTATCAACGTGAGTTCGAAATAAAAATAAATATATTTC
>ULJB01038451.1_pt1 | contig 15160 bp, 14 predicted proteins | sample 1950771 | NCBI WGS metagenome assembly ULJB01 (sample SAMEA4835461, study PRJEB28245) | human gut metagenome | biome: gut microbiome; material: fecal sample | place: Denmark | collected 2008
GATTTTTCATAATAAATCTTTGAATATTTTAGGAACGATGTTTTTGGCTTTAAATAAATATGCTGTTTATTATTCGTGTGTATTTAAGCAATATTCTCTTGAAATGCTTGTAGCTCTGGTTTTAATGTTAATTATTTATAATATTGACTTAAAGAATGAAAAACAAAAGACTAATACCATAATTTTCTTCCTTATAGGATTTGTTCCTCTTTTGTCAATTTCATCTTACTTTATTCTTGCCGGCGTTGTTTTTTATCTTGCCTATTTGTATCTAAAAACAAGAGAAAAAATTTATGTTGAATTTATCCTTTTAGTTTCTCTGCCTGCTTTGCTGCTAGTATTTCTTATATATTATCCAGCTTACGCTTTAAGCCGTATTGCTATGTATAAATATTGGACTGCAGAATTAGGACTTAATTTCCCTCAATTTATCGGAGCGTTTTTTTATAAAGTCTTTCATAAATTTAAGTTTAATTTTTTGTTTCTGCCTATCACTGCAGTTATTTCTATGGGAATTATAATAAAAAATAATTTAAAATTATTTTTTATTATGGTATTTCCTTTTATATTAACTTATTTGGCGGGATATTTTTCTTTTTATCCTGCAGAAATCCGTTTACTTTTGTTTATTTTCCCGATTCTGATAGTAATCTTACTATACTTATTTTCTTTAGTAAAATTTTTAAATAACGGCTTTGCAACTTTGATTGTTTGCTGTTTTATAAGTTTATATCTTATTATATTTATAAATAAATCTCCTTCTCCGGATACATTTATTTTAAAACCTGATATGGCACGTGAGGTCTGGGAGTATTTTTCGGCTACCTATGATAATAGTACGCCTGTAATTTTTGCAGGCTCAAAGAATTCACAGAATTATTATAACAAATTTTTTGTAGTTAAAAAATCAGGATATGTTTTTAGTGATGATATTAATTGGAGTGAACTTTATAATGCAATTCCGTCTGGTACATATTATATTGTCTCCGATTTAAGCAAGTCTTACAATCTTTTGCTGAAAAAAAAGCTGTTGGCAGATACAAAGATAATTCAATATAAATTTTTTATTTCCCCATGGATTAAAAGTAAGAATAAATACGGATGGTATATGAAATTTACTAAATATTAATAATTAATAAACTATTTTTCATATACTGTAATTTTGAAATTTTCAGCTTCTACAATTTGAATTTTAGTTAAGTTTTTATCCAAAATTTCTTCAAGATCATAATTCAGTTTTGTCGCAAGCAGTTTGTAAATATTATCTTTGTATGCTTCAATGTACCAGTTAAATTTTTCAGCGTCGTAAGCATTATAGGTAATCATATATACTTTATGTCCTGTTTTTATTTTGTCTATACATCGGTTTTTTATATCACGTGTTAACGCTTTTGACGGTCTGTAATCATCCAGATATTTTTCAAATTTTTTGTAAGGTATAATATTTTTTCCGCAGATTATATCGTCTTTATCAAAAATATTATCAATAATTCTTCTATCGTTTGTTTTAAAAGAGTAGTTAATATCGTATGAAATAAAATTGACTTGAGATGTATTATAATATTTTTGGAAATAGTATCCTCTTACAGGAATAATAATACTATCGCCTTCCTGCAGGTTAAATTTGTTCATAATTTCACTCATCTTAAATATTTCAGAAGGTCTTGTATTGTAGATGGATAACACAGGTGCTGAAAGAAATGAAATACCAGTATAAGCGTATACAACAGCAAGCAGCAGCGCCAGATTTTTAGTTTTTATTTGTGCAAGTCCGTACCCTATAGCAATTATCATGCTTGGGAAACATACCATTGCACCTCTGGAACAAAAGGAGAATTTCCCGGCAATAGCTCCGATGAGTTCTGCAATGACGAAAAGCAAAGCGCTATACAGGATATATGTACACAGATCTTTTTTTAATACTGTTTTCATTAATCCATAGATAGCTATACCAAGTGGAATCAGAGTAAATAAAATAAAGTATGCAGGATTAGTGGCGAAATATGTCTGGGTAGCATCAGTTCTTGCTCCATCCTGAAATATAAAAGATACTGCAGGACAAAACCATGAAAGCAGTGCTGATTGAATGTGCTCAGGTTTGAATTCGTACCAGACAAAGGTTGGAAAAACAGAGCTTTGTGTATTTTGTATAACTTTTAGCAAAAAAGGCACAATCGGAAAAGTTAATATACCGAGGGTAACTAAATATGGAATTGTAAATTTTATATTTTTATCCTGTTTTACTTTTATTCTATATAGAAGATAAAGAGCAATTTGTGTGAAAACAAATAAGAAACCGATTACGTATGTATATATTATTAGAGCATTTGTAATCGCAAGCATATATAGGTATTTTTTCGCTGATTTTTCCTTATCAAATTTAATAAGAAAATAAATCGAGATAAAACCCAGTAACTGCAAAAGAGCGTAAAATTTACAAAAATGGGAATATGAAATCATAAAAAAGTTAACAGAAACAAGCACTGAGGTCAAAATTCCTGCATATTTGGAATGGAGTTCTTTTGCGCACATATAGGCAATAGGAATACATGCAGTACCTAGAATAATTGGGAGAAGCCGCAATATAAAAATATCTTCTCCAAACAATTTTATCCAGAAATGCAGTATAAAATAAAACAGCGGCGCGTGGAGATTTTTTGTCTCAAGAGCGTTCAAAATCCCTGCAGGAAACGATTGAGCTGCTGTGGCAACTGTAGCTACTTCATCGTTGGCGAGATTGGCTAAACCTATTTTCAGCCGTAAAAAAAAGCCAATAAATGTAATAATCAAAAGCCATATAAATATAGAATATTTTTTTATACAATTAACAATATCTTTCATGTTCAAACCATTTTACAAATTTTTCAATTCCCCGTTCAATTTTTATCTCAGGTTCATATCCGAGTAGCTTTTTAGCTTTTGAGATATCTGATGCGGTATAAAATACATCTGTTTTAGGAAGCGGAAGGTAATTAATTTTCGCTTTTTTGTTCATTTTTTCAGAGATAAGAGAGACTAAATCTTTTAATTTAACTACGCTGTCTGAACCGAGATTAAATATTTCAAAGTTTGTTTCATAATCAATACATTTGATTATTCCCTGAACAATATCGTCAACGTATGTATAATCTCTTGCTGTTTCTCCGTTTCCGTAAAGTTCTATAGGTTTGTCTTCAGATATGCACTTGGTGAATTTATGAATTGCCATGTCTGGTCTTTGACATGGACCGTATACCGTAAAAAAACGCAGACAGATTATATTCAGTCCAAAAAGATGAGAGTATGCATAACAGAGATTTTCCGAGGCTATTTTAGTTGCAGCATATATGGAAACAGGTTTGTTAGTTTTCATATCTTCGTTAAATTTTTCACCGTTTAAATTCCCGTATACTGAGCTTGAAGATGCTGTTATAATTTTTTTTATATTGTATTTTTTTGCTGTTTCCAATAAATTAACGGTTCCTGTTATATTAGTATCGATATATAGGTTAGGCGATGAAATATCTCTCACACCTGCTCTTGCTGCTAAATTAATTATACAGTCAGGTTTTGTCGTTTTAACAATTTTCTCTATGACTTCAGCGTTACATATATCCTCTCTGTAAAGTTCAAAATTTTCATTATTAAGAAATTTTTTGATATTATTTTCTTTAATTTCAGGATCGTAATAGTTGTTAAAATTGTCAACGCAAATAATACGTGCATCATTAATAAGTGTATTGATTAAATTTGTCCCTATAAAACCTGCTCCGCCGGTAATAAGGAATGTATGCATAAATCTATCCCCATTATTTGTAATTTAAGCGTTTTTAAGTTAATATTATTATAGCACAAAATAAGAGAACAGGCTGGATGGAACATTTTTTATCAATTATTATTCCCGTTTATAATGAAGAAGAAAATCTAGAAAATTTGAATACGCAGATTTTTAAGCTGCTTGAAGGTGCGGGGCTTAAGTATGAAATTATTTATGTTAATGACGGTTCGACGGACAGAAGTATTCATGTGTTGAAAGAGCTATCTGTCAACGAGCATGTAAAAATTATAGATTTCACACGTAATTTCGGACAGACACAGGCGCTTCAGGCAGGTATTGACGTAGCTTGCGGCGATGTAATTATTCCTATGGATGCTGATTTGCAAAATGATCCGCTCGATATTTTGAAAATGCTGGAATTATACGACAAAGGTTTTGATATAGTGAGTGGTTGGAGAAAAAACAGGCATGATAATATAATACGTGTTATTCCTTCAAAGATTGCAAATTCCATTATATGTGCACTTACAGGTATCAAACTCCATGATTTCGGTTGTACTCTGAAAATTTATAATGCAAAATTATTAAAAAAAATTCGTCTTTATGGTGAATTGCACAGATTTATACCGGTTGCAGTTTCTATTTTTGGAGGCGGGGCGAATTTTGTAGAAGTAGAGGTTAATCATCATAAAAGAATTCATGGAAAAAGCAAGTACAATATGACAAGAACTTTTAGAGTAATTCTGGATTTATTTACACTTGTATTTTTTCAGCGCTTTATTGACAGACCGATGTATTTTTTCGGCGGATGTTCTTTAATTTTATTTTTAATTTCTTTATTTGTTTTAATATTAACCCTTTTAAACACTTCGGTATTTTCATTTATAATCTCGTTTATAACAGGATGCTTTTTCTTTGGTTTAGCTTTTCTAGCCCTGTTAATAGGCTTGATTGCTGATTTACTTATGAGAACCTATTTTGAATCTTCTGGTAAGAAAGTTTATAACATCAAAGAGATTTTATAGGGGTTTAATATGGATAAAAGAATAAAAATATGCTTAAAACTGTTTGTAAGTTTAGTAATTTTGTGCCTTTTATTTTTTACGGTTGATGTTAATACCTGTTTAAAAACACTTTCGCATATTAATATTTCTTTATTTTTTTTATTAGTGCTTATTTATCTGACAGGTCAGGTTATTAGTGCTGTTAAATGGAAGATTATTGCACAGAAACTCGGTTTTCATAATACTTTATTTAATTTCATAAAATATTATTTTAAAGGAATGTTTTATAATTCTTTTTTGCCGACAAATGTAGGCGGAGATATAATGAAGATCGCTTATTTAAAGAAAGATTGCAATCAAGAAAACAGTATTGAAAAAGCGTTTGTATCTGTTCTTGCTGATAGAATAAGCGGAGTATTTGTCCTTGTTATTCTGGCTTTTGCTGGTATTTTAGCTGTGCATAACCTGAATAATATGATAAAATTTTTTGTATGTTTGGCTTTTTTGCTTTCTCTTCTATCAATTTTTTTGATATTAGTATTTGGTAAAAAGAACTTTAAACACGATATCATAAACAAAATTATCGGTTATAACAAATTATTTTTGGATAAAGATATGTTCAAAATTTTGTTCTTATCATTAGTTTTTCATATTCTGGTGATAATTCTTCATGTTTTAATCGGAAAAGCGCTGCATTTGACTATAAATCCGTTCTATTATTTAATACTCTATCCTCTGAGTGCTTTAGCTGCATCTTTACCGGTGTCTTTAAACGGTATAGGAATAAAAGAAGCTTCTTATATGTATCTTCTTGCGCAGGTTTCAATACTGCCTTCACAGGCGTTGATATTTGTTCTGTGCTGGAATCTTGTAATACTCATAAATAGTTTAATTGGTGCGATATTTTTTATAGAAAAAATGGATTAATTAAAAATAAATTCGTTTCTTTGTATTACTTTAGTTAACTATTAGTAATTCATTATCCACGCATTTTCTGCTAATGTCTGGGCACAACCTTTGCCGGTAGTAGAGGTTGTACATCCGCTTTTTTCATTATCGCATGTATGACCACCACTTGAACAGTAAAGAACTTCTCCTGCAGAATTTACATAAACTTCAAACATGTCTCTTCCGCCTATATTAGGGCCATCTATTCCATTGACATCTATATTAACTGTTATAATATTAGTTGCATTTTTAGTTATGCATATAGCTGCAGAGTTGGCTAATACATAAGATTTTCCTGCACATTTAAACGCTGCTGCATTTCCGCTGCCTATTGGTAAATAGTTTTCTGATGCAAAGCAGCCTGAAGTTTCTGCTGCACAGGTTTTCACATATTTTAATCTATTCGTTACAAATTTATCAAGGTCGCTGTAATATGATGTTGCAGAAAATTTTGCTTTTCCTTCTTCTGTAATATACATATCAATTGCATTTGAAATATCATTAATTACTTTTCTAAGTTGAACAACCTGAGTTTTTTTCTGGTAGCTGTTCAATAATGTAGGGACTGTCAACGCAGAGATAACACCTATAATACTTAGAGTTATCAATACTTCAGTTAATGTAAATGCCAGTAATTTTTTCATTATAAAATCCCTTTCATTTTTTTAATAATTAAATTCCCAATTATCATTAAGTATTTTGGAGAAACATCCTTTACCGACAGAAGATGAAAGACAGTTATCATTGAATAATTCTTCTCTTTCTGTTTCAAGTGTCGTTAAATCTGCTCCAGCAGGGTCAATTTCGTCAATTGTAAAATCTTCATAAATATTAAATGTAAACATATCCCTGCCTCCAATATTTGGAGCTTCTATACCGTTTACGTCAATATAAACTACAGCCGGATTTTTTACTTCTTTAGTTGATGTTGCGCCTGTGTCATCTGTAACTTCTTCCTCTTTAATTTCTGCCGGAATAATACATATTGCGGCACCGCTGGCAACTGTTACCGAATATCCGCTGCAAGCAAAATCAGTATCGGTAGATGTATTTAACGCCCTGTATTTGGCGGCAAAGCATGGCTGTGTATCAGTTGAACAGTCGTCTGTTATTTTATAATAGTTTCTTAAAAACGAACCTGCAGTATATGTAACTGTTTGATTATTTTTTTTGTTTAAAATTGAGCCGTACAGACCTTTTTGATAATTTTCGGTTTTTAGAGTAAGAAGCATTTCTTGTAGTTCAATATAGTTTTTTTGCAGTTGAGTTACAAGTACTTTTTCATTATAATTTGTAATTACACCTGGTATTGTTATTGCCGCAATGACACCAACAATTGCAACTGCAATCAATATTTCTGCAAGTGAAAATCCCCAAAAAAATTTTTTATTCATATAATCTCGTCTGCTTTCTTATTTCTTATTTTATTATAACGTGTTTTTGGCAAAATGTCAATTGCAGAGGAGTTAAACTTCAATAAAAAGGCGGCGGCCTACGATGTTTTGTCTGCCGTTATAATAACCTGCAAAATACCCGCCTCTGACGGGATTATTTTTTGCATAATTGTTAAGATTGTTCCCTTTATAATTAACAAACGGATTATTACTGTACGGATCGGAATTTCTTACAGGTACAGTTACCTGTGTAGTTTGCGGAATAAACATCTGTGATAATAAATTTACAATACCTGCCATTTATGCTACCTCACTATAAAATTAAAATTAATAATGTTTTTTATTTTGTCATTATTATAGCATAAATTTATCTGAATTCTTAAAAAAACTTAATAAAATCGTGTGTTTGAATTAGAATTTTTTGTTATATAATACCTATTATGAATAGAAGGAAAAAAGTTCTAATTATAGGCTGTTCTGCAAAAGAATACTCTCTTGTAAAAAAAATTAAGAATTATGATTGCGATATTTATGCTGCTCCGGGCAATTTCGCAATACAGGAGCTTGTTCAAATTGTTGATATAAGAGAAGATAATGTTCAGGAACTTCTCGAATTTGTGCTTGAAAACGGCATTGACTTAACAATTGCCTCATCAGAAGTAGCAATAAAAAATGATATAGCCGGACTTTTTCAGGCAAACGGACAAATGATATTTGCACCATCGGCGCAGAGTTCTTCTTTTGCATTAAGCAGATCTGCAGGTAAGAGATTTTTGTATAAGCTCAGAATTCCAACTCCCAAATTTGCTATTTTTGATAAATTGCAGCCAGCTGTTGATTATTTGAAAACGGCTGTAATGCCTCAGGTGATCAGAGCAGATGAAAATTCAAATTCAGCGGATCGACTTGTATGTAATACATTTATTACGTCAAAGGTTTTCGTTGAGGACTTATTTGCAAGAGACGAGAAAAAAATTGTTCTGGAAGATTATGTTTACGGACATGAGTTTACTTTTTACGCAGTTACTGACGGTTACAGTGCATTGCCTCTGGCTTCTGTTGCTAATTATAAATTTATGGAAGACGGTAACGGCGGAATTTTAACTTCCGGTATTGGGTGTTATACGCCTGATTATAAAATTTCAAAAGATCTTGAATTTGATATAATGAATAAAGTTGTTCAAAAAATTCTTCAAGCTCTGGAAAAGAAGGAAACTCCTTATCTCGGGATTTTAGGTGTTGACTGTGTTTTACAGCCTGACGGAAATTTTGTTGTGCTTGGATTTAAGCCATTTTTGTCCGATCATGATGCAGAAGCTGTTTTAAATTTGGTTGATGAAAATTTGTTAACACTTTTTGAAGCTTGTGCGATAGGCTCTTTTGCAGATGATTATGAAAATATTTCCGTTTCAAATAATTCTTCTGTTGCCTGTGTACTTTCTTCACGTTCAGAAGGCAGTATTATTAAAGGCCTTGAATTTGTCGAATCAGATATATCAAATTTTGGAATAAAAAAGAATGCATATCTTGAGTATGAAACTGTTAAAGGTAAGAATCTTGTTTTGACAAGTACGGCAAAAACGCTTTCAAGAGCGCGAAGGCAGCTTTATGAAGATATTGATATTATTGAATTTGACGGTAAAAAATACCGTAGTGATATTTGCGGGCAGGTTGAAAATTTTTAAAGCTTCATTATATATAAATATATGAAGAACTATTATTCTATTCTTGGAGTTACCCCTGACAGTACAGATGCGGAAATAAAAAGCGCATATAGGAAACTTGCGCGAAAATTTCATCCGGATCTTAACCCTTATGGCACTGAACAGTTTAAAGATATTACGGAAGCCTATGATGTTCTATCTGATTCTAAAAAGCGCATGCACTATGATACTGTAAACGGATTTTTTAAATCGTCAAAAAAAACAGAAGAAAATCAGCGTACATCACCACAGCAGGCTCAAAGCGAATATAAAAAACAATCGTCATCCCAAAATCATACAGAACCTAAGATGTCAAAAGAAGATTTTTCAAAAAAAATTAATGGTATTTTTGAAGGGTTTTCTTACTCTAAGCGGAAAAAGCAAAGGCAGCAGCCTGTGCACGGGGCAGATATTTATGAAGATATTTCTATAACAATAAAAGAGGCTGTTATAGGCTCAAAACGCATAATTAACGTTATGCATACTTCGGAATGCCCCAATTGCAGAGGAAGAAAATTTATTAATGGTTCTTTATGTCATGTTTGCAATGGCTCAGGAGAAAAAAACGAGCATAAAAAAATTACGGTCAAAATACCGAAAAATGTAAAAAACGGGACAAAATTAAGAATTAAAAATGAAGGCTCTGCTGGGAAAAACGGCGGTAAAAACGGTGATTTGTTTATTAATATCAAAATTGAACCGAATAATAAGATTGCATTTGATGGGAATAATATAATTTACAATATTCCAATTACGCCTTTTGAAGCTGTTTTAGGCGGACGTATAACAATACCTTCTTTTGACTGCGGTTTATCTCTTAAAATACCTCCCCGAACACATTCAGGACAAAAATTCCGTCTTTCAGGACAGGGCTTGAAGCAAAATGGAAAGTCAGGAGATATGATTGTCATAGTGCATATTGAAATTCCATGTTCTTTGTCGGATGATGAAATAAAGCTTTATGAAAAGCTAAAAAAGTTGTCATCACAAAATATTAGAGAGAATTTGCTAAATGAATAAGGTAAAAATTAAAGAGATTTTTGAATCAATACAGGGTGAAGGACCTTATGTCGGTTATAAACAGTTATTTGTAAGATTTTGTAACTGTAATTTAAAATGTAACTATTGCGATACAGAATTTTCTTCTGATAAAGATTTTAAAGAATATGATCCCTGCTTGCTTGCTGATAAAATTAATTCTTTTAATTTTATTCACTCGGTTTCTTTGACCGGCGGTGAACCTTTGCTGGCATCTGAATTTCTTAAAGATTGTCTGCCAAGAATTAATAAGAAAATCTATTTAGAAACAAATGCTACGCTTGCTGAAAAATTTTTAGAGGTAAAGCCTTTTATCGATATTGTTTCTGCAGATATAAAACTTGAAAGTGCAACAGGTATAAGAAATTCTTATATATTTCACGATAAATTTTTTGAAAATTGCAGAGGTGTTGAAACATTTGCTAAAATTGTTTTTAATTCAAAAATCACAGTGGATGAGATAAAAAGCTGTTGTGAACTGGGCAAAAAATATAATATTGAATTAATTTTGCAGCCTGAAATGAATGGAGACAAAATGTCTGTAACTTCTCAATTTGCTTCACAAATTCTTGATAAATTCATTCAAAAATATGAAAATGCCAGATTAATCCCGCAGGTTCATAAATTCCTTAATGTCAGGTAAGAAAGGATTTTTATTTTCATCTTTATTATTTAATGAGAATAATCTGTTATTTTTAAAAGGGTAAGTGTTGTTACTTATGTCCTCCTCCTGTTTGTTGTTGGTGCTTCCCTTTATGTAACCGTCAATTTGCTTGTCCTTTTCGCCTGTTTCAATATATTTTATAATGCCTGTTATAATATTTGAGATATCATCATTGCCTGTATTTTCTTCTTCTGTGCTCCCTCTATTGATTTCGCCAATATCCTCTGTGCCAGCATTATTTTTACTTGCCGGTTCTAATAATTTACTTGTAATCTTATTCATATCTATTTTATCTAATAATTTTGCTTTTTCTGGGTCTGAGGCGAATTTTGAAAATTTTGCATCAAGCTGTACAGCCTTTTGTATTCTTTGTGTATATGTAACGATTTCTTGCCGTTTTTGTGCTATTTCCTGTTCAAATTCTTTTACTCTTTCTTCTACTTGTGAGGAAGTAGTGCAATTATTACATTTCTCATTAATTGATGAAATTAATTCTTTAAATTCACAGCCAAGCGTATCTATTTTTGTATACAATTGTGCACCTGCACTTGATAATCCTGGTATACTTGAATCTGATAAAATTTTTTCTGCTTTTTGAGCTTCTTTTTTCTCTTGTTCAATTGTATATTTTGTTGCAATACGTGTTTGTTCACTATTTATTTTTTCTAAAATTTTCTGTTTTTCGCCGTTATCTTTTTGAGTTTTTCCCTGAGCAGTCCAAATTGACTCATTAATAGAATTTGTTGTGTTTACGTTTTTCGTTGTTGCGGTATTAAGTATATTTAAATTATTAAAATTTATGCTATTGATAGAACTCATATATATATTAAGTGTATAAAGATTAGATATTTGCTTTTATATAAGTTTTCATGTTTGCAAAACTTAATATTTTGAATTATACTTTTTTATATAAAGTGAGGTAAATATATGTCTGTAAAAAGAGTTTTACAATATGGAGAAAAGAGTTTAAGAGAGCCCTCAAAGGAAGTTCATAAGGTTTCAAGAAAAATTCAAGAGCTTGTGCAGGATCTGCTGGATACCATGTATGCTAAAAACGGAGTCGGTATGGCTGCTCCGCAGATTGGTCTTAACTATAGAGTTTTTGTTGTTGATGTTTCAAAAAATGATGAACCTTTAAATCCTATAGTTTTTATAAATCCGAAAATCATTAAAAAATCGGGAGCAATTATAGCGCAGGAAGGCTGTATAAGTTTTCCGGAAGCTTATACAGATGTAAAACGCTATAAAAATATTCTTGTAAAAGCGCTTGACCGTCATGGCAGACCGTTTGTTCTGGAGGCTAAAGACGGATGCCTTCTGGCTCGTGCTATTCAGCATGAAAATGATCATCTTGACGGTATTTTGTTCATTGACCATTGTGTAAACCGTTTTGAAACTGATGAAATTCTTGCAAAACATCAGCTTCCACCTGTAGAACCTGACAGATTGATAGATGAACCTGAGTTGGATAAGGAATTAGAAAATAAAGATGATTAGTGTAGTTTTTTTCGGTACTCCTGCAATTGCTGTGAATTCACTGGAGTATCTTTATAATTCTGATAAATTTAATGTGGCAGCTGTTGTTACTCAGCCTGACAAGCCTGCAGGACGCGGACATAAACTTTCTATGTCTCCTGTAAAGCTGTTTGCTCTCGATAAAGGAATAACTGTTTTTCAGCCAAAATCTATAAGAAAAGAACCAGAAATTATTGCTCAATTAAAAAAAATTAATCCAGATTTTTTTGTAACTTTTGCATTCGGCCAGATTTTATCTCAGGAAGTTCTTGATATTCCAAAATTTGAAACAGTTAACCTGCATGCATCACTGCTTCCAAAATATCGCGGGGCAAATCCTATTCAGCGTGCGATAATTAATGGTGATAAAAAAACCGGTATTACGACGATGATTACGGAATTAGGACTTGACTGCGGTGATATCTGTTTGCAGGAAGTTATTGATATTCCGGATAGTATGACCTGTGTTGACTTGTTTGAAGTTATAAGTGAAAAATCTCCGAAATTGATAGAAAAAACTTTAATTGGTCTTACAGATAAAACACTCATTCCTCAAAAACAATCTGAAGATGGCGTATGTATGGCAAATAAACTTACAAAAGAGGAAACCCTTATTGACTGGTCGAACTCTGCTGACGATATTCATAACCTTGTCCGCGGAATTTATAAATCTCCTTCGGCATATTTTATTTATAACGGAAAAATTATAAAAGTTCTGGAAACACGTGTAGTAAACGAACATGGCGCCTGTGGAGAGTTTCTTAAATTGACTAAAGAGGGTATTATTGTCGGGTGCGGCAAAGATGCAGTTCTTCTTGTTAAAGTTAAACCGGAAGGCAAGGGAGAAATGTCTGCAAGAGACTGGGCTAACGGTCAGCACATTTTATAGAAATAAAAACAGCAGGAGTTACATATAATGATTACAAAAGGGATAAGAGGAGCAATTACTGTTGACGAAAATTCTGAAGCATCTATAAAAGCTGCTGTTATAGAGCTTTTGAATGAATTAGTTAAGCAAAATAATATTGATATTAAAATGATTTCACATGTTATTTTTACATTGACTGATGATTTGAATGCAGCTTTCCCTGCGAAATTTGCGCGTATTGATTTGGGATGGAAAGATACAGCAATGATGTGTTTTCATGAACTTAATGTCCCTGATTCCCTTGAAAAATGCCTGCGGGTCTTGATTGTTTTAAATTGTGATGATAACTTTGTTCCAAAATTTGTATATTTAAAAGGTGCATCGCTTTTAAGATAATTTTGTAACCTCGGTTACTGCAGGATCAAGCAGGCGTCTGCCGATTTTTGGGAATTCGATAAGACAGAGCATTTTGTTTCCGTATTTTGTCATTTTAGAAACAACACCTTCGCCATATTTCGCTGTTGATACTCTGTCGCCCGGTTCAAAATTTTGTGTATTTTCTGTTTGAATATCGTCTGCGCTGTAGATTGGGACAACGGGGGGCTGTTCTTCTATGTCCTGAGTATTATTTTGATTAAAATCAGGTGTAATTATATTTTCGGCATTCAGATCGCCGATTAAATTTAAGTCATCTTCAGTCAGCTCATCTATTGCCAGTTTATCTTCATCAGGCAGTTTTTCATATATCAATTTGTCAACTTCTTTGACAGCCTGTTCTTCTAAGGTATCATTGTTTTCAACAATTTGCGGTTCTTGAATTTCGGGTTCAATGTCAACCTCATCAATAGAATAATCTATTTCCGGTTCTTCCAGAGTGATAACTTCATTATCATTTGTACTGTTTGTTTCATCATCCTCAGATTCAAGAATATTATAAATATTATTGTTGTCTTGAGATTCTTCAATAGTTATATTATCAATTTTTGTTTCAATTTCTATATTATTTTCGTTTATCTCAGGTTCGGCAATTTGTTCCTGATTTGGATTTTCTTCCGAAATTTCAGGTTCATCAACTATTTGAACATTTTCATCAACAGATATAAGTTCCGTATCATTTGTTTTATTTTCAACAGGTTCTACAGGAGTTTCATCAATTTCAACATCAGGATATTCAATATTGGGAGTTTCGACTGCCTGCTCCGATTCTTCAATTATTTTTTCATTAGTATTTTGTTGTTCTGAAGTTTCAGCAGACTGTTCTGTATCGCTACTTTCATCTGAAGGGGTTGGGGAAGCGTTTTGCTCCGGAGTTTCATTTTGTATATTTTCGTTTTCTTTTACGTCGCTGTTGTTTATTTCCGCAAAATCTAATTCATCAAGTTCTACAATAAATGGAATATTTTGAGTATGTGCACCGTAGATAATAAATTCATCATTATTTAATTTATTAAGGAATGTATTGTAAGAAGCAAAATCGTGCTGTAATGTAAGCGGCGCAAATAAAATTATATTCTGTGCAATTTCTTTCAGCTCCATCACGTATTTGAAGGCGTGAGGACATATAATTGTAGTAAAAATATTTGTTCTGTCAATAAGTTTTTTTAGTAATTTTTTATCTGTGTTTTCATTTTGAATTTTTGCAAAAGAATAAATAGTTTCATTAATTGTCTGCATAGCATCATATACATAAGAAATTATTTCTTTTTGTAAAACTGGTGTCATATTTGAAATATCAATAACCGTAAGACTATTTTTTTCAATAGCCATGCTGAGACTTAGAATATCTTTCAAAGTTTCTGCAAAGACATTTTGTTCTTTGTATTTTAAGAGTTTATTTTTAAGAAGAATAAGTTGTGTAATTTGAGTTTCTCTATACTGCTGGTCAACTACATTCAAAAATGTTTCAAACGGGAGATAACCTTCCGGCAGCGTTTTTGTGTATTCCTGAACTTCTATAAAGATATCCTGAATGATTGCTTTGCTTGTAGCATCAACATCTTCAAGGTCATTATCATATATAAAGTTTATCGTGTCGTAATTTAGAGGGAGTTTGAAATCTCTGCCGAATACTATTTTTTCATCGCTGTCAAAAAGCCCGTCAGTATCGAAAATTACCGCTTTTTTATCAATTTGTTTGATAATGTTATTTAAAAGAATATTAGTATTCTCCAGATTATTTGAGCATACAAGGAGATTATTATCCAATATTGTTGTGTCAACCTTAATTTGTATATCCTGCTGTGCCAATTGCCCCAGTAACATTGGTGTT
>ULJB01033414.1_pt1 | contig 14758 bp, 18 predicted proteins | sample 1950771 | NCBI WGS metagenome assembly ULJB01 (sample SAMEA4835461, study PRJEB28245) | human gut metagenome | biome: gut microbiome; material: fecal sample | place: Denmark | collected 2008
TAGCTCTCTCCCCATCGGGGGGATGGGCCATGGCATGAAGATGAGCATGACCCAGGAGGGCCTTCCTTATGAGCAAACCGGCCTGCGGTTTGCCTCCTTTTCCTTTAATTAAATGACACACTGGTGTCGAAACTAAGCAAATTAGTAACATTTTTTAAAAAAATCAGTCATAATAATTATGAAATTGAAATTTATCTTTAATTTTTTAAAAAAACAAGAAATTATTTCACATATATAGGTGAAGTATTTATTTTACAAATAGAAAGGACAATACACCAATGGAAAAAAATTTTAAAAAATTTACTTCTTTCCCCGTAGCTTTACACTCTTTAAATCTTAATGATGGACACTTTTATCCTGATCTACAAAATTCTGCCAATGAGCTTTACACAATTTTAGGATTAAAGAAAATGCCTTATATCTACATATATCCGCGAAGTGTTTATTTATATGATGTAGTCAGAGGTCTCCATGTTTTTAAAAAATTTTTCAAAAGCTATATTTATGTAAGATTTGATGAACAGTGGCCTGTCATGTTCTTTATACTTGCACATGAAATGTATCATGAATATCAGCAGCGTATGTCTCTCAGTTTCGTTCCGGAAGAGATAGACACCAGGGAAAAAGAGGCCAATGCCTTTGCTCTGGCCTACTGCAGATTATTAAGCAGCCGATGTAATGATACTAAAAATGAATGGTATAAAGCTCCGGAAGAATTTGGATCTGATGTTTATGCATTATCTGATGAATATGCTGAAAAATTTAACTTACCTAAAAGTAACCAGGCTAATTAAGCCTGGTTACACATTAATTGCGATGTAGATATTGTTCTTTTTTGGCCTGCTTACTTTGGGACTTAAATTCTTGTTCTCGAAGCTGCTGCACTTTTTTATCTTTACTCTGTGCAAGGCTATTGAGCAGTTGCTTAACCAATGTATATGTTATAGGATTGTAACTTGTTCGATCTATATTTTTTAAGTACTCTCTGGCATATTCATCTCCCTGCCGATCAGCCTCCTGAAGCCATAATTTAGCGGCTTCTTTGTCCCGGTCAACTCCCAATCCATAAAGATAGCATTTGGCCAACTTAACCATAGCATTTGTATTATTCTTTTGTGCTGCTGAAGTATAACAGGCTACAGCTTTTTTCATATCATAGTATGAAGAATTTTCCACGGCATATATATTGCCTCTCTGCAAATCTATAAATCCCTTTTCGTCTGATTGGATCTTATCCAGCGCGGACAATGCCTTTCCATAATCACACCCTTCATAATTTTTATCAGCGTATATATGACTGATGGCCATTTGGATTCTATCATAATTTCTATCAATATCTTTATTATTTAATGTTTCCAGGAGCTGTAGCTGTTTCATGGCAAAACTCAGGTTATAGTGACCATTCTCCTGATTTTGTACATCGGAATATATCTTCGCCATAGAAAGTCTTGCTGTAACAGCATCCTGGTTATCCACTAAAGCTTTATTATAATACTCTACAGATTTTTCACAGTCATAGTATATACAATTTTTGTCCTTGTGAAGATCTCCCAGTATTTCATAAATAGAAGCTCTTTGTCTCAATTCACTTTTAGACAGATCATTACATAACTCTTTCGTCTGAAATTCTGCTAATACCCTGTGTAGCTGTTCATATGCAAGTTTTGGATTATACGCATCCTCTCTTAAATATAATTTTGCAACACCCGCCTTGGCTACAAATATATCTGCCTCGGCAGCTTCCCTCATATACAGTAGTGCTTTTGTAATATCATATACTCCATAGTCATTGGTACTATATATTTTTGACTGATAATATCTTCCCGTCAGATTTCCTTTTTCCACAGCCTTATCATAGGATCTCATTGCTTCTGGAATATCACCAAGACTTAGATGAATTTTTGCCTCTTGAATCGCAATTCTTCCTTTGTCATCCTTCTGCTCTGGCTCTGTTAAAACTTTCAACGCAGCATCATAGTCTTGCTCTTCCAAATATACTTCAGACAAAGATATTCTTGCTTCTTCAGTATACCAATTATCTCTTATCTCACCGCTCTGACTCTCCTGAATACATTTTGTGAAAAATTCCTTTGCAGTTTGAGGATCATCTTTTTCCAATGCGCATTTACCCAGATTAAGATATATAGATTCTAATGACGATATATCTCTTTCAGTTTTTCGAGTATATTTTTTCTGAAGTCTATGCTGAATATCTCCCAGTGCCTCCTTTAAATGCTGCTCTGCAAGTTCTACGTTATAGACCTCATAATTTTTATTAAGATATAGTCCAGCCAATTTTATATGTGCTGCTACAAATTCCGGTTGTTTGGTGTCCCCCGGATATCTCGGTTCTTTTCCTAGTTGAATAGACTTTTCTAGTTCCTTTACTCCTTCTCTTAAATTATAGAAAGTATTTCTATCATCAATCAGCATAGATCCCTTTTGAAACATTCCATATGCATTTCCATTATGAGCAGCTTTTTCATAGCATTCATAGGCCGTTTTTTTATCATAACCTGCATAATTGGAATTGTTGTATATATTTCCCTGTTGCAAAGATACTGACCCTTTTGTATCAGAAGCTCCATTAAGAACTTCCAGTGCCTCCTCATAATCGCATAATACAGATTCATTGTCGGCATACAACCGGCTCAACCGCAGCTTTACAAAATTTGACCTATTAGGATTCTGGTTAATAGCCCATTTATAATATAACTCTGCTTTTTCCGGATCATAGAATTTATCATTTTTATCGCTATAAATACCTCCCAGCATCGTATATGCATCGAAATTTTTGCTAATTGCTACACTCTCATTAAGACATGATAATGCCTTATTATAGTCATACAGAGTTGATCCTGCATTGGTATAGAGACGTGCCAAAGAATTTAATGCTTTCTGTATTATTTTGTCACTGGAGCTATTATTCACTATTTCCCTAAATTTTTTTTCTTCTTTTAAGGGATTATCTTTCTCTTCCTCACTGTCATCATAGTCTTCCTCATCCTCAAAGTCATTTGAATCTGTTAGATCTATGTTTTCCTCCTCCTCAGAATCAGGATATATAAAATCGGCATATACGAAATCCTTATCTCCCAAAATCTGCTCTTTTAAACAGCATACGGATTGCAGGATTATGTTTCCGGTTCTGTTATAAAGATCTTCTTTGGCTGAGTTCATCTCCTTCGAAATTTCACGGCTCGTTTTTCCCAAAACACGATGAATATCTCCTACCGCTTTCATATAAACATCATACTGTACACCTATATCGGGTCTTTTGAACAAAATATCCGTTACTTTATCAATATAGCCCTTACATTCCGGTGGCATAAATTTATATGCAATTCTGCCGGAGCCTGGCATTGTGTTCAATATTTTTTCATATAATTCATTCAGCCTCTTATGATCTTCCGGTGATGTTCTGTCAGGAAGAATTTCCTTCAATACTCCAGGAACATATTCTTCCTGATACATTTTTTTGATATAAGATGTAATTTCATTCCGTGACGCATTCTGCTTCGCATAAAGTTCTTTCCGCTCTGCTTCTGTTATAGATCTTATTAAGGCTTCATTCTCCGGAGTGAACATTGCATCCTGACAAATCTTTCGACATGCCTCCTGCCTTGCTACATGTATATACGGTGACATAACCTTATCCCTATTATCCCAAAGCATATAATGTACATGTGGGTGATTCGCCTCTGCATGAAAAGCAGCTACCCAAGTCATATTATTAGGGCTTACCGATAGCTCTTTGGCAATATCTGGCATTACTGACCGCAGATAAGTATTCCATTTTTCTGCTGATGTATATTCTAATGCCTCAGCATCTTCTTTTGATAATGATATGATACCCCTGAATATAATTCGATCCTGCTTTGTTACCTCATTTAATTTTTTTGATACCTCAGAGAAATTATCAGTATCTATATTTCCGAACAATCCATGGCTTCTTGGTCTGTTTGTAATATATTTCAGGTATGTACTATTATCCGCTTCTTTGCCTATCAGATCTTCACCATAATCATTAAGATCAGCATTTACATTAACCATATCTTCAATGCGGTTAATCTGAGATAAGTCTACACCTTCTCTGGTAGCGATATAGTGCATATAATTATAATTTTTCTTAGTATATCCCCCTTTGTTTGGGTTCCAGCATCTTATCTTTGATACAAGCGGTTTAAATCCATGTCCCATTGTGTCTCCATGAAGTGACATGATGTCACCTCTATTTTTTAAATTAGATATCTTGCTTTTTGCTATTTTCTGTTGTGTCTGATGCTCTTATGTATGATACCGCCTTTTTCCTTGCTGCATCGTAAGCTTCTACAAAACTCTTGCGCTCTTTTTCAGGCACAAAACTATTAAGAGCTTCTGCTGACAGATATGCTGCTGCACCAGCCTGTATACATGTCTTAGCAACTAATCCAGCAATTCGATCTGCCTGTATATCAACCACAGACTTTAATTGTGATCTGATAATCGGAGTGAGAAAATCTATATTTTCCTGTGTCATTATTCCCCGTATTCCTTGCATCGTATATTCCCTGACAAGACTGCTCATAGATATATTTTTTAAAGCTGCGTATCTTTTTAAGTTTTCATATTCCTCTGTAGTAAAAAGGACCTGAACAGAATGTCTGTCTTCTTTACGTCTCGGCATGTTTTTTTCTCCTTATCAGTATTTTGCAATCCAAAAGTGACATGATGTCACCTCTGGTTATAATGATATATGTTCCTCATAAAAAAGTCCAATAAAATCGCATTTTTTCCATATTATTTTAGCAATTTAAGGAACATATAAATATAATTTTTATTATGTTCCTTATTACTAAAATTCCTTTATTTATCGGCTTGTCCGATAATATGTATACCGGGCGTTCCTTGCCCCTATTCCTGCCACATATATGTAGAGCATATATGTGGGGTTCCTCAAGCCATCACAGATGCCTTGAGGACCTATATCGGGCAAAGAATTGCCCGATATAGGATCCAGAGGTGACATCGTGTCACCTCTGATTCTCTCTTTATATTATCCAAATGCTGTTTTATCGCATCGCCTATATATGTTAGTATATACTATAACATATAATAAGTGACATGATGTCACCTCCGCATAAAAAGAAGAGTACCAAGATTATTTTCTTGATACTCTTCTTTTTATATTACATCCAACAGATACAATATTTCTTATTCTTCAATTTCTTTTTTTTGCGGATAACTCAACCCGAGTATTGCCATTAGATTTCTGTATGCCTCGATTTCTGTTTTTCCTTCTGCATATTGCTGATTTAAAAATCTCTGCATTTCAATAGCTGTCATTTCTTCTTCCATAACCTGCACCCCTTTCTTGGGGATATTATAGGTTTTTCCCTTTCTGTTTGTCAATGTTATATGTACTATTTTATGCTAACTTTTATGTCATGCCGTCCTCCTTCTCCCCGTCCCGCCGATAGGTCAGCATTTTTTATATTTTTTCTACGTAGATATATTCCTCGTTTCCGTTGTCATCGGTGTAAACTCCGTTATACATCTCCCATATTCTGTTGGCTCCTGCTTCGGTATAGGTCTGATTAAATAACTGTTTTCCGCTTTCTGTTACGATTCTGTAATTTTCTTTTTTTACTTTCTTCATGTTGTCACCTTTCCGGCTCCTGCGGAGCCTATCACGTTTTTGGGTTTCTGCTCTGGGTTGTTGGTCTTAGTTTTTCTTTCTGATACTTCCGGTTCTCATCATCTCCTTTTCTTATGTTTTCGTTTCTGGTGTATCTGTCTTGGGCGTCTGATCGATGCTGAATTTATCTCAGGGCACACGTCAAGAAAAATATAAAAAATTATGTTTTTGATTTTTTATATTTATGTAAAAATTTATCCTTTTAAATTTTTACGGTTCTTGACTTGGGACAGGGGATAAATTATCGTTCAGACTGATACCCAAGACATACCGAAACGAAAACATAAGAAAAAGAGATGTCCTCGGGAGTGCAGAAAGAAAAAAGCCCCTTGAGGGGTTTGGGGTGATTAATTCTTTTCATTGGGAGCGTAGTGACCTTTGAAAAGTTTCCTTGTATCCCAGTCCATTTTGGGGACTGGGCTACAAACCAGAGGTGACACAATGTCACCTCTGATTCATTAGTTGTGCAACACTACATACAGTGTTATACTATACAAAAAAGAATAGGAGAATAATCAATGATTATTTATAAGATAGATGTGATTGATGAATTAAATAAACATGGTTACACCAATAGCTTTTTGCGCGAAAACAATTTTCTGTCCCAGGCAACCCTAACCAGTTTACGTCGTGGCGGAAACATTACGATTGCAACCCTTAATATATTATGTCTACTTTTGGATTGCCAGCCGGGAGACATTATAGAAGTATCTGCCAGCGAAGAAGAAAAGAAAAAATATTTTCTTTAATCATTGCACAGCACTATAAATAGTGCTATAATTAATTATAAAGTAAACTATAATTTATTGGGAGGTTATAAATCCAGCAATGACAGAGTCAGAAATAGTGACGAATGAATTAATAGTAGAAGCTATTGATAAAATCGTCGAGAAGTTTCAAAAGAAGGCTATAAAAGAAAGGGAAAAAGCCAAACGTGCATATGTTACCTATAAAGGGGAAAAATTTTTTACAGAAGACGATCTTATGGGTGCATATTCTGGCGATGTTTTTTCCGGATCTACGCATGATAAACTACTTGAAAAATTAAGAAAGGCAAAGAAAGTCGCTGACAATGAGATGACGGAGAGTGAAGCAATATTAGTCGAACTCAATAAGCATAGAAATAATTTGTTGTATGAGATTGCCCAAGATAAAAGACAGAAAGAACGGCAAAAACAAATTGACAATGAATTGCGCAGGCTTGTAGCAGCGGGCTATTCTATACACGAAGCGGAGACAATTATAGCGAATACAGTACTGGAAAACCTGAAGTGACATCATGTCACTTCAGCATTAAGAAAGAGAGGATTTTACATGAATGGATATGAATTGCTGGCCAGCAGCTATAGGTCACTCCTTGAGCGCGGAAAAATTACAGAAGAGGAAGCTACTAAAAAAATTAGAATTTTCGATTTTTTAACGACCTGCGATAAAGAAGATATCTATACCTTGGTAGACAGTTCTGCTTTTAATGATATCATCAAAATTTTTTGTAAAAAGGCATTAGAAAATTCATCTGTTAGCAAGCAGTCAGCTAAAAAAGTAATAGATGAATTAGGTGATCTTTTTAATTTTCCATGTGAAGAAATTTGCAACAACAAATAAAAGAAGGAGTATATTATGGCAGCAAAAGTAATTAGTGTAGTTAACAACAAAGGTGGAGTTGGTAAGACCACGTCAACGGCTTTTTTTGGAGAAATCTTAGCCCTTTTTGGAAAAAGAGTATTGCTTGTAGACACAGACGAATCGGGAAACTTATCTCTGCTCTTTAATCATTTTCAGGAGGACAGCGCTGACATTATGAGCGGACTTACTATGGCTCCGCAAAAAAATGTCTCTGAAATTTTTAAATTTCGGTACAGATCCGCGGAAGAAGTAAAATCTTGTATCTATAATGTCGGCGAGTACATAGATATTTTACCTGCAAGCAAACGTTTATCACTTATTCCCGATTTCCTTTTGTTACAAAGTAAGACAAATAACTTAAACAATCAAATTATATTAAAAAGAGCATTGCAGACTATTATAGATGATTATGATTATATTTTTATTGATACGGCTCCGCGTAATGATATACTGATTGTTAATAGTCTTATGATATCGGATTATGTAGTAATTCCCGTTCGATCTGAAGGATTTTCTTTTAAAGGCTTCAAAGAAGTCCTGGCAAAACTCCGGGAATTGCAGGATGAATATGAAATAGCTGCTCAATTTTTGGGAGCATATCAGACCGCTGCGGAAACCTCAACTAACATATATAAAGAACTGAATGCTCAATATGAAGAGCTCCTTGGTGCAAAAAATCTTCCCAGCATTCGTAAAGACATCAAAGTAAATGAAGTTCTTTCTATTTCCGGCAGCGATCTGATAAAATATACATCATCATCCAATGTCCTCTACGATTATTGCATGTTACTCATTGCCATGGGCATATTGGATGATGATACCATAAGGGCAATAAAGGCCGCTTACGCATGTTAATTTTACAGAAGTGACATCATGTCACCTCTAATCTATATTTAAAAGGGGTAAGCATATGGAAAAAATGAAAATGGATACACTGTATGAATTGTTAGAGACCGGCAATTTCAATGAAAATACTGATGGTGCTTTGATATGGGCTATCTTCGAATTAGAGAGTTCATATAGTACAATAGAGTCTAAAAAAATTGAAAGACTCTACGAATTGTTAGAGACTAAAAATTGCAACGAAAACACCAAGAGTGCTTTGAGCTGGGCTATTCATGAATTGGAAAAGCAGAAGTGACATGATGTCACTTCTTTGGTAAAAATTATTTTCATGATTAAAAAAGGAGGCTATCTTGTAGTGACCTATGTTGACATAATAAAAAAATGGAAAGAGAAGAAAATAGATAGCATTGAAAAATTAGATCAACAGCTTAGTAATTTTCGTATTATCTTTGCATACAACTCTGGTGCGATAGAAAATTCTCAAATTACATATCATGATACCAGAGAAATCTTCGAAAATGGTAAAGTAGTAAATTTTTCTGGTGATACTCGAACCATTTTTGAAATCGAAAACCAAAGAAAATGTTACAATTATCTGGCCCCTAAAATTATAAATAAGGATCCTATTACCTCTGATTTTGTAAAAAATGTCCATTATCAACTTATGCAAGGTGCTTATGATGAGCGCCGTTGGGCAAGGGGTGAACGACCTGGACAATATAAAATACATGATTATGTAATTGGTCAATCAGATCAAGGTGCCTTGCCAGAAGAAGTTCCATCTGAAATTGAGGAATTATGTGACGAAATTTTAAACATTCCTGATAAGGGCGAAAATATTTTAAAAACAGCTGCTTATATCCATTGTAAATTTGAAAATATCCATGCATTTGCCGATGGGAATGGAAGAGTAGGACGAACCCTCATGAATTATTACTTGATGATCAATAACTATCCACCTTTAGTAGTATATTCAGAAACAAAAGATCAGTATTATAAAGCCTTAGACCATTATGACAATACCGGTGATATCACCCCATTTCTTAACTACATGAAAAAGAGTTTGGAGAAAACATGGGTTTTAGGCCAACGTCAATCTCCCAAAAACACTCTGCAAGATTTGCATTTGGAACAGTGAAATAAGTAGAAGTGACATGATGTCACTTTAGGAAAGGAATTTATATGAGTACTAAACCCCGAATGAATTTAAATATGCTTGGAAATGATTTAAAAGATTCAGCGAAACAGTCTCTTCAAGGTCTCGGAAGCCTTAACCTTTCACAGGAAGGAAATAGAACTTCTGTACCGGATACTGCACCCAGAACCTTTAAAAGAATATCTTATCAGAAAATCAAGAGCAGCGAACTCAATGATTATCCCATAGATAACATTGAAGAGATGGAGCAGCTCCTTTTACAATATGGTCTGCTGAATCCCCTGAACGTCAATTACATAGAAGATAATGATATCTACGAATTGGAAAGTGGCGATAGAAGACTGCATGCTTTACAGAACTTGTTCCAACGCTATGAAAACATTGATGGTGTTGAAGACACAGTGGAATACAAATTATATTGCAAAAATATCCATCCTCTTTATGTAAACGGTATTGATTGTATGGTTGAAAAGGGCGATACTGACAGAGATAGTGTAAGAGCACGTATCATCGTACATAACGAATCCGTCCGTCCTTTTGATGCCCTGCGCACCGCCGAAAAGATTAATGAACTTGCCGAAATTTATACTCGACAAAATAAAAACCTACCGAAAGAACAACGTTTCAACGTCAATCAACGAATTGCTGATGATCTGAAAGGTAAATATACGGTCCGTCAAATCATCCGGTATAAAAATTTTGACAGCTTAATTGATGAACTAAAAGAGGTAGTTATAAACCATGGTATGTCCATATCAGAGATAAGTACTTACCATACATTAACAGTGGATGAACAAGCATTACTCGCTCATTATATAAAACAATATCATATTCCTGGAGAGAAATTAACTTTACCTTCTATAGAAGAAATACGAGATATGGTTGATTGGACTACTGAGTCTAATAATAGTAGTGAAGAATCATCTTCAGATATTCAACCCGACAACGATAATGCTGGTTCCATAAAAGAAGAGACAACTTCTGATTTTTCTGCTGAAAATGAAGATTTTGAAGAGTTGAAAAAGAAAGCTGCAAAAAAATTGAAAGAAAACAAGGATAAAGAGAATGATAAAATTCAGAGTACAGCTTTGGCCATCCAAAAGAAAACGAAACAGCTTGAAAGAGATTTTTACAACTATTTAACAGACTCTGAGCAAATAGAACTCGACCTAAGTACTTTCATCAAAGAGTTGGAAACATCAATAGAAACTTTGTCCAATCTAAAAGAATCTGTAACAAAATACGAGAGGAGATGAGTAGTCTGTATGAGTAAAAGATCTGTAAAGGTTATTGGATCGGCGATTGGAGTTATCATTTTTATATCCGCCTTAATCTATCAAATTATGGGCTCCATTAATGGATCCAGTCTATTAGATATTTTTTAGCGATTGTATAGCGAGGACTTTGAAGCATAAGAAGTCTTCGCTATTTTATTGAAAAATTATAATAATTCGTTATAATGCAAAAAAATATACTTGATTTATGACTATTTTTATTGTATTGTTGAAAACGAGACAAAGTAACTATTTTGACTCGTTTTTTTAGGTAAAATAGGGTAGTAGCAAAGAGACTATAATTTATTTTTTATTAAATGTATATGGTCACAGAATAATAAGATTTACCTTTTTTATTTACAATGAAATCAGTAATATACTTTTCTCCTTTCCAATATTCCAGCATGGTATCCATATATTTTCTTATTCTTTGGAGTTGATTTTTCACTTTTTGCGGTTCATTAATACCGAGAATTTTATAAATATCATCATATAGTATAATTCTGTCTGCAGTCCGATCTGACTTCATCGCCTCAATTTTTCGTAGCAAAAATCCCTGTAGAACAATAATATCATTAGTCTTTGATACAGGAGTATCCAAAAGCTTGATATCAATAGCTGATATTTGTTTTCCGGCCTTTGCATACCGGTACAATAACGGCTCTACCAAGATTTTGTAAGCAGCAACTCTCCTTCCCCCCATTTTTATAGTCATTTTTTCTGCAGATAACAATGATCCATCGTACTTTGCTTCCTCGAACCCATAATAGGCAGCTTCTTCGGTGGCATCAATAACAAGTTTTGAGAACATACACTTATCTATAGATTCTTCAATTTCTTTGAGTTTGTCTGGATGTATGTACTCAGAATTTGTTTTGCCGGTCATGGCTCTATATACCATGGCCGAAGTGATAAAATGATTACCGGCTTTAAAGAGAGTTACTACAGCATCATGTACTTCCTGATCGAACAGAGTAAATTCCTTTTTCGTAAGAATATCAATACCTTCGTATGAAAAAGTCACTTTTGTTCGGATTTGTTTTTTTACCCTACCGCCCTTTTCCATTTCAAGTAATTGTTCACCGGCATCCAGAAGATTCTGAGTAATAAAAGAACTAACATTATCTTTCGTCTTTACCGCTTTTTCCGGCAATTTGGGTGATATAACAAGTTCTGCAGGACCTTTCTCATTAGGTCTTTCTACCACTACCATTTCAATTTGATTTTCGTCAATCATATTTCGTCTTGCCATAATTTTCTCCTATACTACCGTTCCATTACATTCATTTCAAAAAAATTATGAAGTTTCATTTGATCTGGAGTCTTCTTTTTGAGTCCTGTTGATCTTTTTTTTGCAGAATGAGGATCCTTTGAGGCATTCAATTCTTCTCTGGTTGGTACTTTCGCATTTTTACTAAATATATAATTTAGACTATGCTGTCTGCCTATATTAGCTTGCCTACAATCCCTCATACACTTATTCAACCAGGGATACCTTTTTACAAGATCCCTTACTATTTTTGTTACTTCATAAGATTCCAATGGCTTTTTAGAAACATATACCGTTCCTTCACACCACTCAAATCCTTCTCTTTTTAAAAATCCGCGAATATCATCATAACCATGACGCCAATTAGCTTTAGGATAATAAATTTCTAAAGTCTTTGTATCAATATCAAATGTCAACTGCTTACGATATCTATCCCTTTCTGCTATTATAGGGACCTGGCCATTATTCTCCATACGTTATAATTCTCCTCAGGATATTCCTCATCGACCCATTTCCAGTCACGTACACACATCAGAAACTCTTTGTTATCTTCCAATTCCAGCATTCCTAATTGCAAACAGCCATACAAATTCTCATCACCACCAAAAGACAAACAATGAGAAGATTCTCTAATACCCGTGATCTGCCCTTCGCGGTTATTAAATGCTTCATTTGCAATGGATACTAATAGAGTCACCACCTTTTCAGGCAAAGATTGCTTAAAAAAAATCACACTCTTTTGCATCCTCCTACCCCCTTTCCTTCTTCACCGAAACCAATGAAACCAATTTTTCGACAATTAATTTTTCGACGTACACCGGAGGAACTCTCACACCAGACTCCCAGTTTTCCAGCGTTCGAAGCGGAATCTCCAACAATACGCTCACTTCCTTTTGCGTCAAACCAGAAAGATACCTAGCTTCTTTGATTGTCATAGTACCATCCTCACATTATTGAAATATGTAATGTAATCATTATACCACCCAATGGGTGGTCTGTCAAACCGTAACGAGCCAAAGCGCCGACTGAAACTGCAAAAGGATACCCACAAATAACGCAAATATCGATAAAGAATCACCCGGGCATATCCACATAAAACAACGCTAGATGTCCTGAAGGACATATATAATAAAGGGGCTGAAAAAATTAGACTCTTCTTTTTTTCAACGCTTTTATATGCCTCAAATAATTTCTGCAATTTGGCTTTCTTTTCTTCTTTTTCTCCGGCAATAGCCTGGATAATCTTCAGATCAGAATATAATGTTGCTCTTGATATATGTAAAGTTTCACAGATTTTTACAACACTATAACCTTTCCTGATCATTTTTTCTATGGCTATTCTTCTATCACGTATCTGGTCTTTTTTTGTCTTTTTTCCAGCATTTTTTAAATACGCCAAATAAGCCCGCTGGTTACGGGCCTTTTTCCTATTCTTCCGTTCTTCAGGACTAATAAACACCTGTAAATATTGCATTTCAGCTGGAGTAATATTAAGGGTTTGGATGACATAACTATTACTACACCGGAATATTTTCCCCGCTGCATAATATTTTTCCGCGCTTTTGGTGGCTTGTACTACTTCTTTTTCCGGTAGCGGATTATGTAAAGTCTTGTTAAGTGCTATAACATGCTGTAGGCTACCTGCATAGTCATCACTGATACAGAGTTTCCAATACCGGTACAAGAACAAAATGTGTTCTCTGCAGCCATGGTCATAATCACGAATCCTGATCAGCTGCTCTAAGTCATTCAACTTTGCCCTGGCTAAGCTATACTCCGTTCTAAGATACGTTATTTTTTTATATTTTATCTTATGTTGGCCAACTTTGTGCTGATGAAACATATATGCAGCGTCTTTGTTGGCCGAAATATATAACTTTACCGCATCCCGGTTTTGCATATCCGGCAAAGGAATTTGCAAAGTTTTTGATATATGTTCGGCATAACTGATCATTTTATCACTCGGCCGATCGCCGGTAATATAGTCTCTTATCAAGTTGGTTAAACTATATTTTAGGTCGGTTGCCTCCAAGATAGTTACACAGGATCCTGATTTGCTATTTGTACTCCCAGGGATTCGTAATACTCTGGCACTGTCAGTCACTATTTTCCGGTCGGCGCCAAAGTCCAATAACTGATTGTACAAATACATCTGCATTTTGATCCACCGGCTATGGGCCTTTACATTCTCATCGATGCGCCAAAGCAAATACAACCCTCGTCCACTATCTACCACATAGGTTGGCCGAGGAATTATGCGGTCATAGTAATCAAGTTCCAGTAATCCCATGATCTGATCCTTGGTATATGCCTTATATACCGTATTGTAATAATCCAGATCTACATAAAGCCACTTTAGCCTGGCAATATGTTCCTGATCACGACGGACGCTATGATTCACTCTGGTTAATGGGTTCATTGACATGTAAATGTCACTATTTCCAGCAGCCTTCGGGAGATCCGTTGCCAAACGAATCATATTATCTGCACGACCAGATTTTATACGCATAATATTTAATTTTTCACTATTTTTGTATTCCGCAAAAAATTTTTTGCTACTAATCATATTGTGCTATCCCTATTTATCTTGCATTTTTGTGAAATAAATGGTATACTACGCAAAACAGCGTATACGAAATAAGCCCTTCACATACAGAAACGTATGTCTAAGGGAAGCTGTTAAACTATTATGTTTCTCAAAAAAAGATGATTCAAACTTTGGTCGGTGTGGAGCATCTTTTTTTGTTGCCTGTATATTAGCAACACGTCCAAAAGATGTAAAGTGCTATTTTTGTGCATTTTATAGTATATGATTATTTGTTTTATCATATGTAATTATCCTCTATTCTTTATTTTTCAGCTTTTTTTATCTAATATAATTTTATGTTAGTACACACTTTTTGCAGGCA
>ULJB01034694.1_pt1 | contig 14171 bp, 15 predicted proteins | sample 1950771 | NCBI WGS metagenome assembly ULJB01 (sample SAMEA4835461, study PRJEB28245) | human gut metagenome | biome: gut microbiome; material: fecal sample | place: Denmark | collected 2008
CACCTATATTAATGTTCGGAAAATCTCCTATATTAATTCTTCTATATAAAATGTTTCTAGATAAAGAAAGAGTCATAGAGTATGATAAATTGTTAAATAAGATAATGCAAGTGTATGAGAGTAAAATTTATACTCCTTGTACCATTTCAGAGTTTGAGGAGTGCCTAGCATTAACGAAAGAATAAATGAAATCAACAATAAATAGAATTAAAGCACGTACTTTAATATCTACTCTGATCGTTGTGCTCTTTTATGTGGCAAATTTCTTGCGAATGTTGGAGATAACAACTTTGCCATATATAATAATTTTACTTGCAGCAGGTGTTATGGGATGGTGGTGGTTTCTTCACTCATCATATAGAAAATTGGTTATTCTGGTAACCTTTTTTATCATGATGACTTCAACCTTGTTGAATGGTGTTTTTATAGGGAATGTAGGTGCTGGTGATATAATTAATGTAGTTTGTTTTTTTGGAGTACTTTTTAGTATATATACATCAAATATGTCAACAAAAGTCGTATGTATGATGATGATTTTGTGTTTGGCATTTTTTATAGCATCATGGCTTAGAAATCCTTTGGAACCTCAGGTTTTCTCGAGCAGCCGAAATTACAATTCAATAATAATGCTCCTCATAGCATGCCTATATTATCCAGTATTGGAAAATAAAAAACAAATAATCAGAATATGGCCGGCAATTTTAATATTACTAATCTCTGTTTGGTCGATGGGGCGTGGAGGAATTTTAGCTGCAGTGGTGCTTTTATTAGGCATATTGTATTTGCGTTTTAGGAATCTGATAAACAAATCTAAGTATCGCAAAACGATCTGGTGTTTACTTGGTTTGCTGATGTCTCTTGTATTGATTGTGTTGCTCTTCTATGATGGAGCTGTAGACTACATTTTAGACAATACAATTTTTAAGTTGGGAAAATTTTCCTATGCTGACAATTCTTTTGGAAACAGTCCTCGTGCAGTTTTATGGAATGAATACTTCTCTAAAACTGCAAGCAGTCTTGAGTATACTCTAATGGGAGCACCGCTTGATCAATGTATGCATATAAATGCCTTTGAAAACAATACTCATAACAGTTTTATTCAGCTGCACGCGTATAGTGGTTTGTTCTCTAGTATCATCGTACTCTTTTTAATAATACGTGCCGAATTATATTATTGGAAAAATAATTTAAGTCTACATTTTCTAATGATGAATATCATCATTTTAAGGGCTATGACAGATAAATTCATTTTTTATCAGTATGGTTTCCCCATTTTTATGTATTTCCTTTTTTATCAGGAAACAAGAACTGTGGCTTTAAATAAGGTACAAACCCCAGCTGTGAAAAATATTTAGCAAGATATGTCTGATAGTCATAATAAGAAGGCTTTATTGTCTGGATTCTGGTATACATCATCCAACATCCTCGTAAAAAGCCTGGCATTTATTACGACACCAATATTTACCCGGCTTTTAACTCAGGAAGAATACGGAGCATTCAGCAATTACGCATCATGGGCAAGTATTTTTGTGATACTGACGACTTTAAATACAGAGTCTACATTAATTAGTGCCAAGTTTGACTATAAAGACAGATTAAACCAATACGTCCTGTCTATTTTAAGTCTCAGCACTTTTTCAACATTGATATGGATGCTGTTCTCAAGTATCTTTATTAGCAATGTATCCGAAATTTTAAATTTGAGACCAGTTTATGTAGAATTGATATTTTTATATTGTATTTTTTCAGCAGCAATCCATATATTTCAGATCAATGAACGTTTTAGATACGAGTATAAAAAATCTGTAGCAGTAGCATTATCACTTGCATTACTAACAACAATCCTGTCTGTATTATTAGTAATTGGAATGGAAAACCGTCTTACAGGCAGGATATTGGGAAATGTATTGCCGGCCGTGACAATCGGAGCGGTGCTTTATATTATAATAATTTTTAAAGGTAAAAGAATTGATTTTGGAGCATGGAAATACGCACTTAAAATATGTGTCCCATATATTCCACATCTTCTTTCATTGACTTTGCTACATTCCATAGACAGAATTATGATTATGGATGTTTGTGGAAAGGTGGATACTGCGATATATAGTGTCGCTTTTGTAATAGGTACAATTATTACAACATTCGGATCGTCAATAAATCAAGCATTCAGTCCGTGGCTTGGCGACAAATTGAATCTTTGTCAATTTGATGATATAAGAAAAATATCTAAATATTATATCGGTATATTTACCGTGTTTGTGTTAGGTATTATTCTCTTAGCGCCTGAAATAATTCTCCTTTTTGGAGGTAAACAATATAGCGATAGTATATATGTTCTGCTCCCAATAGCGTTAGGATGTATCATGCAGTTTATCTATACACTTTTTGTAAATGTAGAACAATTCAAGAAGAAAACAGTATGGATGGCAATAGCAAGTGTAGTGGCGGCAGGAATAAACTATCTTCTAAATTATTTTCTTATTCCTTTGTATGGATATAAAGCTGCTGCATATGCGACATTAATAAGCTACATGCTTCTTCTAATTTTTCATGTGGCAATAGTTTGTTGGTTGGGGTATTCAAAAGTATACAGTAACAAGTTCGTTATGGGTATTGTTATTTTGTTAGCAATATTATCTATAGCAATCCAATATTTATACTCTCATCTGATTATTCGTTATTCCTTATTCCTTATTTATTTAATGAGTATAGCTGTCGTAATGTTTAAATATAGGAAATTGATTTTGGGGTTATTCAAAAATAAGCAATAGCTAGATATGATTAAAGAATATTTTAATGGAATCAAAGTACTACTTCTGGATGGCGGTGGTAGACAAACACTATCTATTCTATATGGTTTGAAGAAAATAGGCTGCAACGTAACTGTTATATGCACTTCAAAATTAGATGTATGTAACGCGTCATGGTTTCCAAATAAAAAAATAGTCGATAGCTCTGCTGATAATGATGATAAGTACTTAGAACTGATTGTTAATGAAGTCTCATCAGGAAAATATGATGTATTGCTGCCTGTTACTGAAATGACAACAGATCTGATAACGCAACATGAGGAGATAATTAGTAAATATGTCCGTATCGCATGTGCAAGAAGAGAGGCATATGCACAAGCACACAATAAACAACTTACTTTTGAGAAGGCCATGGCGCTTGGCGTGCCATGCCCTTTGACTCGTAGAATAAATGAGTCTGTCGAAGAGTATATTAATCGAGCGAACTTTCCGATTATTATCAAACCGCGATTAGGAGTGGGTTCTATAGGTTTTAAAAAGATTGATACTAAAAATCAATTGGAAGAGTTAATAAAGAATAAAGTGATAAATCCTGATGAATACGTAATACAGGAATTTATACCGGCAAAGAACATCCGAGGGGTAAATATATTTGTCGCAGATGGTGAATTGAAAGGGGCACTCGCTAATACAGTATTAAGGCACTACCCTATAGATGCAGGTTCTGCAACAATTGTTCGTTCTGTTGATGACGAGAAAGCCATAGAGTATTCATATCGTCTGCTCAATGCAATGGGATGGAGAGGTTATGCAGACGTCTCATACTTAATAGATGACAGAGACGGAACTTTAAAATTACTTGAGATAAATGGCCGTATAAATGCCAGTGTAAAACTCTATTTTTATTGCGGCTATAATTTGTCGCAACAGCTTATTGAAATGGCATACAATGAGCATATTACATCTTACCCTGTAAATAAAAAAATAGGATTGTCTGTTAGGCACAGCCAAGCAGATATTTTATGGTTCTTGTACTCTCATGATAGATTTAAAGTCCATCCATCATATTTTAGCAGAAGAAAAACTAGAGATGTAGTTTTCTCATTCAGAGATCCATGGCCTTACGTGACTTATACGATCCAGCATATAATAACCCTTAGGGACTTTAAAAAGAAGAGAAATAGGAACCTGTAGATGCTATAAATTTTAAATATGCAGAGTAACGGGAGTGACAGTTGTCGTATATTGTGCGAATACGCAAAACAGCTGTCTTATAAGGATTTGCCGGACAATGTAATTGAACATACAAAGATGTTCATAGCTGATTACTATGCGGCAAGCATTGCCGGATACAGAATTAATACAGAGTTCAACAGAATCGTCCTCGGTGTCATAAAAGGAGAAGGAGGTGCCGAACAGGCATCGGTATTGCTTGACGAAAGAAAATATCCGTCATCTCAGGCCGCATTCATAAATGCTCTCTATGCCCATGGCGCCGATATGGATGACGGCAACAAAAAATCCGCCGGCCATATAGGTGCCCATGTCATTTCATCAGTACTTGCGCTGGCGGAATACGAAAAAAGCAGATGGAGTGATATAATTCCGGCAATAATTGTCGGATATGATTTCTTCAACAGAATAGCGGGAGCCTCCCAGCCGGACTTGTACAACAAAGGATTCCACTCTACGGGAGTTGCGGGTTCTCTTGCTAGCGCTGCGGCATGCGCCAAACTGCTTAAGCTGGAAGCTGCCGGCATTTACAATAGTGTGTCCATAGCTGCAGTCCAGTCCAGTGGCCTCATAATCATAGATGAGAGCGCCCAGCACTGCAAGCCTATAAACGCGGCCAACGCTGCCAGAACTGGAGTCCTGTCTGCTCTGATGGCCGTAAAGGGCCTGGATGCGCCTATTAATCCGCTTGAGAGTCCGAAAGGCTGGTTCAACGCGTATGCGGGCGAAGTGGACGAACATGTGCTGCTGGATAATCTCGGCAAAGTTTTTACCATAGAGGAGAGCTACCTGAAACAATACCCCTCATGCCGACATACCCATGCCTGCATAGATGCGGCCAGGTCTATCCGTGAGGAATTTGTAGGTCTCGGATATACGTGCGGCGATATATCGGAAGTACAAGTGTGGGTCTATCCGAACGCAGTCCGGTCAGCAGGGAAGATTTCTCATCCCCAAACGTCCGGCGAGGCCAAGTTCTCAATTCACTACGCCGTGGCAAAGGCACTGCTTAACGGAAATTTCACACTGGATGATCTTAAGATAGAAGTTGATGACGCTGTAGGCCAGATTATCAACAGGACTGTGATAGCGGTTGATGAGTCGTTGGAAGACAGGATGTCAGGTATACGGGGGGCGAGGGTACGTGCAGTATTCAAGGACGGGACGGTAAAAGAAGTTACTGTCCCGGTACCAAAGGGTGAGGGGGACAGTTTCCTGGACTGGAATGATCTGGAAGATAAAATGATATCCTGTTCGTCGGGTATACTGTCAGTTGAAGAAGCCAGGGACATAGTCAGGCAGTGCCGTGAGATAAACGGGGACAGGACATACAAACCTATAAAAATCAAACATATATGAACAAAGGAATAAACCTGATCCTCGGGACGATGACTTTCGGGGAGCAGCTTTTCGAGAACGACGTGACCGACATCATGAGGTTCTACCTTGAGTCGGGTCATGACGAGATAGACACGGCGTACGTGTACAACAACGGCCGGAGTGAGGAACTCATAGGCCTCTGCCTCAGGCAGCTCGGGCCGGAAAGAGTGAGGATAGCTACCAAGGTTAACCCCCGCATCACGGGCCGCCTTGACGGGGATGCCGTCCGCATGCAGTTCCCGGAGTCCCTTCGCAGGATGGGGGTGGACAGGGTAGACACGCTGTACCTTCATTTCCCTGACAGGAACACACCCGTGGAATCTGCCCTGGAGGCTTGCGACGGGTTTTACCGCGAGGGTAAGTTCCGCGAACTGGGCCTGAGCAACTTCCCTGCGTGGCTGGTGTCCTACGTCTGCAATGTGAGCAAGGAGCGCGGCTGGGTCCTCCCCACGGTGTACGAGGGCCTGTACAATCCGCTGAGCCGCAACGCAGAGAGAGAACTCAACGAGTGCCTGAATGCCTACAGCATGCGGTTCAACGCCTACAACCCCCTGGCCGGCGGCCTCCTGACGGACAAGTACAGGAACTACGAGGACGCTCCCGTCTACGGCCGTTTCACAAACCGCCCCAACTATCAGGGCCGCTACTGGAAAAAGTCCTATTTCGACGGCATCGCCACAGTGAGGGAGGCCTGCGACAGAGAAGGGATAGGAATAACCGCCGCATCCTACCGCTGGCTGGCCTATCACTCGATGCTCAGCCCAGTCCGGGGTGACGGCCTGATCATGGGCTTCTCCAGACTGTCGCAGCTGCAGCAGAACATCACGGCAATAAACCAGGGTCCTCTTCCGGAAAGCGTCGTGGAGGCTTTCTCCAAGGCATGGGAGCTGTGCCGCAGCGATGCTCCTGAATACTTCACATACTACAAAGGCAAATAATCCGCAGCATGAACATAGAACATTTCGTATCGGAGCTTGCCGGGAACGGCCTTACGTTCTTCACCGGTGTCCCGGACTCATATCTCAACGGTCTGAACAACTTTCTGAAAGCCAATATACCTCCGGAGCGCAACATCATCACAGCCAACGAGGGCAACGCGATAGCCCTGGCATCAGGATACTATTTCGCCACAGGGAACATTCCTGTCGTATACATGCAGAACTCTGGCCTTGGCAACTGCGTCAACCCCCTGCTTTCCCTTGCCGACAGACATGTGTACTCGGTTCCCATGCTGCTGATAATCGGCTGGAGGGGCGAACCCGGCACCAAGGACGGAGAGCGCGAGCAGCACGTCATGCAAGGCCTGGTCAGCGACCGGATGCTGGATCTCATGGACATCCCCTGGAGAGTTCTATCTGAAGAGACGGCTGCAGGGGACATCGCGTACTTGGCATCCCTGGCCAGGAAAAACAGCTCTCCCGCTGCCTTCCTGGTTCCCAGTGGCGTATTGACCGAGAAGAAAAAGAACCCTCGTGAGGGCGCATACCCGATGAGCCGCGAGGACGCGATATCCGTAATCCTTGACAATATACCCCGGGGCACAGTCTGCTGCGCGACGACAGGCCGTGCCACCCGCGAGCTGTACGCCCAACGTGATATCCGCGGGGAGTCGCATGCCTGCGATTTCCTGAATATCGGCTCGATGGGTCATGCCTCGTCAGTGGCCATGGGTATTGCCCTGTCCAGACCTGACAGGCACGTGGTGTGCCTGGACGGCGATGCCGCCGCGATAATGCACATGGGAGCCATGACATCAGTATCCAAACAGCACCTTCCCAATTTCCTCCACGTCGTCCTGAACAACGGAGCCCACGAGTCGGTAGGCGGCCAGCCCTCTGCCGGGCACCGGATAAGCTTCACGGAGATAGCGGAGGGCGGCGGATACTATACCGCCGGTCATCAGGTGGAGACCGCGCAGGAACTGGCGGCCGCCGTCAGGCAGTGCCTTGACTCCGGCCGTGCGTCATTCATCGATATCCGCATACACAGCGGTATCAGGCCGGATCTGTCCTCCATAGACATGTCCAGTCATGAAATGATAAACCTCCTCAAACAAGAATTGAGCAAATAACAAAAAAGAGATAGAAATTATGGAAAAGACAAGAAAATTCCTCAGATCGATAGGTCTGCCGGGAGGGGATGCGTATGACCTTCCCACATCGAGCAAGAGATTCCCGGACGGAGCGCAGTACCGCTTCGAGGTCCCCGGCATCCAGGGCCCCAAAGTAATGGCCGCCCTTCTGGCCGAAATGGACCGCTACGGCATCAGCCTTCACCGCGTGACCCAGACCAAGGGTATCATGATGCTTACGGACAACGAAATCATCGAGATGGTCAGGCTTGCCGGGGAGGCTCAGACTGACCTCATCCTGGCCATCGGTCCCAGGGCCACTACGGACACCAGCGCCTCCGTCCATACCGAGGAGGGAGTCAGGATGGGTTATCGCCTGCGCGGTCAGGAACAGATAGTCAGGGCCATCGAGGATGTCAAGAGAGCTACCGCTTTCGGCTGTCATTCCTTTTTAGTGTATGACGAAGGATGCCTGTGGGTGCTGAACGAGATGAAGAAGGCCGGAGAACTGCCTCCCGAGACTCATTTCAAGGTATCAGCCCACGCCGGACACGGCAACCCGTGCTCTGCCAGGCTGCTGGAGCTCATAGGCGCCAGTTCGATCAATCCCGTAAGGGACATCCAGTTGCAGATGCTGGCCGCCATGCGTCAGGCCGTCAGCATCCCCATCGACATTCATACCGAGAACCCCAAGTCCACCGGAGGCTTCATCCGCCACTACGAAGTGCCTGAGATGATCAGGGTGGCGGCCCCCATCTATCTGAAGACCGGAGGCTCCGTAGCAGCCACTCACAGCTGGGACAGCACCGAGCAGGATGCCAAGAAGAGGGCCAAGCAGGTGTCCCTGGTCAAGAGGATGATTGACTGCTACTATCCCGAGGCCATAGTGTCACCCAAAGGCTCCATCCGCTGACAATGAGACATCACAGGTACAACCCGGACTTCCGGTTCGTCGTGGAACCCGAGGAGTTCAACAAGTATTCCGACAAGGAACTGCTTCAGTACTGCCTCGGTGCGACGATGTACATGCCCGGTACGAAGGACTTCTCCTCCAAGATACTGAACAGGGAGCTGCCGGGTCTGACATCCATGGTCTTCTGCTTCGAGGACGCCTGCCCGGAGGAACTCGTTCCCGAGGCGGAGCGCAACGTCCTGCATCTGCTGGACGTGCTCAGCTCGGCCCTGGACAGCGGAGCCCTCACCTATGACGACCTTCCGCTCATCTTCTGCAGGATCCGCAGCCAGGAGCAGTTCGAGCACTTCGCCGAACAGCTGACACCAAGCCGCATCAGGCCGCTTACTGGATTCAACTTCCCGAAGTTCAACGCCCATAACGCCGAAGTATATCTCTATTACCTGAGCAGGCTCAATGACCGCTTCGGTGAGACCATCTACGGAATGCCCATCATCGAGGACCCGGAGGTGGCTTACCGCGAGACGAGAACGGGCGAGCTGGTGGGCATAAAGAAGATCCTGGACAAATACAAGGACATCATACTTCAGGTCAGGGTGGGCGCTACGGACTTCTCCTCCTGCTTCGGTGTCAGGCGCGGAGTGGACTACTCCATATACGACATCATGACCGTGCGCGAGATACTGGCCGACATAGTGAACATCTTCGGACGCTCCAACGACTACGTCATATCGGGACCTGTATGGGAATATTTCCGTGCCAGCAAGCGCATGATGTTCGAGAGCCTTCCTTCGGACCACATCGAGGACTGCCTGCTCAAGCGCATCCCCATCGTCAACCATGAGATAGACGGCCTTCTCCGTGAGGTCATCCTGGACAAGGCCAACGGCTTTGTCGGCAGGACGGTCATCCATCCCTCGCATATCAAGTACGTCAACGCCCTCCAGGCCGTTACCAGGGAGGAGTACACCGACGCGGTCAACATCCTTAAAAATGACCGGGGAGGGGTGTTCAAGGGCGAGAGCGGGAACAAGATGAACGAAGTCAAACCGCACACCAACTGGGCAAGGAAGATATATATGCGCTCCCGTGCATACGGTGTGATTGAGAACGAGAATGACTACATAAAACTGTTTTCAGTAGAATGACGGCAATAATCACACCCATAGACAACGTGACAGCAGAAGGGCTTCAGGTCGGTGACCGTATCCTGATTTCCGGCAGGATATACTGCGGCCGTGACGCAGTGCTGCCCAGGATATGCCGGCTTATCGAGACAGGAGAACTGGACCGCTACGGCATTGACCTGCGCGGAGCGGTTATATTCCACACCGCAGTGAGTCAGGCAGGAGTCGGACCCACATCCAGCAACAAACTGGAGATAGAGCAGAGTTTCGGCCCTCTTTCCAGAGCCGGCGTCAGGCTGCATCTTGGGAAAGGGAAAATCAGTGACAGCACGGTCCGTATCCTTGAGGAGAATAACTCAGTATATGCCGTGATACCTCCAGTCACAGCCCTACTGGAGAACAATACACTGGAAAGGAGGCCGGTAGCCTTCCCCGAGCTCGGCATGGAGGCGTTTTACGAACTGACAGTGAGGGAATATCCGGCAATCATCGCTGCTGCTCAAGGTGCGAGCATATACTAATTAAACATTCAGTAATGGAATACGATAAGACAATTGTCGACAGAATCTGCGACACCGTCGTAAGGGCCGGATCGACATTTCTTCCTGACAAGAAGAACGCCTACAGGCTGGCCATCGGCAGGGAAACAAATGTTCAGGCGAAGTGGGTACTGAGTACGGTTCTTGAGAATGCCGTGATTGCTGAGAGGAACCGCTGTCCTCTGTGCGACGATACCGGCATTCCACATGTACTGGTGGAGGTCGGTCCTGATGCCGTACTGACAGGCCGCACCCTTGAGTCAATAAAGGAGGGAATCCGTCATGGCCTGAGGCAGCTTCCCGGCCGGCCCATGGCCGTAAAGGGGAACGACATCCAGCGGATAGCCCAGTCCGAGGGGCTGTATGAGGATTCGGGAATGCTGGAGCCAGCCCCGATACTGATAAGGAATACGGAAGACAGCGTCCTGAGGGTGCACATCCTCATGTTCGGAGGCGGTCCTGCCATCAGGGCTCACACACACCGTGTTTTCCACAAGCACAAGGTGGAAACTGTTGTGGACCAGATAGTGGAATGGGCCCGTGAGTCCACAGCTCAGCTGGGCTGTACTCCCTCTACACTTGCAGTAGGCGTAGGACGCTCGCATTACGAAGCGGCATCCCTTATGCTCCAGGCCCTGGTAGACGGAACCTATGACATACAGTCGGACCTTGAGCAGGAGATAACCAGACGCGTCAACGAGTCCCACGTCGGTGCCCTCGGACTCGGCGGAGACACGACTGTCCTGGCGACATTCATGAAAGTAGGTCCCCAGAGGGCCAGCGGTGTCAGGATTGTGTGCATGAGGCCCTGCTGCTGTTTCGAGCCTAGAATAGCGAGCTGCATTCTTTAATATGGTAATGAGAGATTCTCATATAATGACTTTGCATAAACCTATATGAATATTCTTACATTCGATATAGAAGAGTGGTATATCGAAAAAAAATTCAATGGTGCACGGCAGGAGAAGTATCGGGAATTCGATAGATACCTCAAAATGATACTTGACCTTTTGGATGAAACCAATACTAAAGCTACATTTTTCTGTCTGGGGAAAATTGCTGCTGAATTTCCAGAAGTCGTTAAGGCAATAGCAGAAAAAGGCCATGAAATAGGATGTCACTCAGATGGGCATCTATGGTTAACTAAGATGGATCCTGATATGTTTAAAGAAGATACGCACAGAGCAATGTCTGCACTGCAAGATGTAATCGGCCATAAAGTCATAAGTTATCGTGCTCCTGCCTTTTCTATTGGGGTAAATAACAAGTGGGCAATAGAGGTTCTTGCCAGTGAGGGCATAGAGCGAGATGCGTCAATTTTCCCTGCGAGGAGAGATTTTGGAGGGTTTGAAAACTTCCCGACGGCATCTCCTGCGATAGTTAAATACAATGGATATTCAATTAAGGAGTTCCCTATATGCATGACAAGAATATTAAATAATAAAGTGGCGTATTCTGGCGGAGGATATTTTAGATTGTTCCCTTACTCATTTGTTAAGAATAAGATGAACAAATCAGATTATGCTATTGCATACTTTCATATAGGGGATTTACTGCGTGACAGTCATGGTCTCATGTCAAAAAAGGAGTATGAGGAGTATTTTAAAGAGGCAGGAACATTGAAAAATCGTATTATGCGGTATGTGAAATCTAGTATCGGAACAAAGACAGCATTCGACAAAATGACTAAGTTGATAAAGAATATGGAATTTGTTTCATTAAGCCAGGCTGATGCAATGACAGATTGGGGGGCAGTGGAATGTGTTGACTTATGAAAGAATTGTTTATAGAGGTGTAGAATAGTTTTTATAAAATCGTAAAATATAATGGAAAAACTAGCGATTTACGGTGCCGGCGGCTTTGGCCGCGAGGTGCTTACATTGATAAACGACATTAATAAAATCTGTAACAAGTATGATGTGCTTGGATTTTATGATGATGGTCACAGTGCCGGAGAGGTGATTAACGATTATAAGACCCTTGGCGGTATAGATGCTCTGAACAGTGTCACAGAAAGTATTTCTGTTGTGCTGGCAATAGGGAGTCCAAGCATAAAGCGGTGTATATTGGAGAAAATAATTAATCCATATGTAAAGTTCCCTACGCTCACACATCCTTCTGTCATGATAGGGGATGAAAAATATGTTTCAATAGGACAAGGCTGCATAATTTGCGGCGGTACAATTATTACCACCAATATAGTGATTAATGATTTCGTAATATTGAACTTGTCCTGTACGGTGGGACATGATACAGAGATAGGAAGATGCTCTGCATTCATGCCATCCGTAAATATATCTGGAGAAGTCCAGATTGGAGAAGACGTCTATGTAGGGACAGGAGCAAAGATAATCAACCAGCTAAGTATAGGTTCTGGCACAATTATAGGAGCTGGTGCAGTAGTGGCGAAGGATATTCCTTCAAATTGTACTGCTGTCGGTGTCCCGGCTAAAGTGATAAAGTATCATTAAAAATGTTATTGTGATGTACGCTCATTGTCTGAAGCGCATTATCGACTTCTGCATCACGTTCTGTGCCCTGGTGGTGCTGTCCCCGTTCATGCTGGTGTTTATCATCATTCTGCATTTTGCCAACAAGGGGGCTGGTGTGTTCTTTACGCAGGACAGGCCGGGAAAGGACGCAAGAATATTCAAGGCGGTGAAGTTCAAGACGATGACGGATGAGCGGGATACGGAGGGAAAGCTGTTGCCGGATGCGGAGAGGATTACGCGGGTGGGGCGGTTGTTTCGGTCGCTGTCCATCGATGAGTTGCCGCAGCTGTGGAATGTCCTGAAGGGGGATATGGCGCTGGTGGGGCCGAGGCCGCTGCTGCCGAAGTACCTGCCGCTGTATTCGAAGGAGCAGTTCCGGAGGCATGAGGTGCGGCCCGGGATTACAGGCTGGGCGCAGGTCAACGGACGCAACAACATTTCGTGGACTAGGAAGTTCGAACTGGATGTGTGGTACGTGGACCATCTGACGATGTTGCTGGACATCAAGATTCTGCTGCTGACGGTGAAGAAGGTCTTTGCACGGGAGGATATCGCGTTCGAGGGGGAAGCCACGACGCATCCGTACGACGGTACTAATTGAATTTTGACGGTCTGAGCAACATTTAATTTGGAATTTCTGCGGATTATTTGTAGTTTTGCTTGAGGTAAAACTATAAAATGAGTGAGATATGTTGGGAATTAATTCAAAGAGAGAGCCTGTCAGAGGCGAGTATGCAAAAGAACTAAGGGAGATTCTGCGTAGGGTCTATTCCGGTAAATTGAATGAACAGGATTTGGAATTGATCCGTAAGCATAAGGAGATTCTTAAAGATTGGAATATAGTGTGGAAGTAGATAGGAGGGGGGATGGATATTCATATAGAGTGTATTCGGGACTGGAATGACTTGTGTGGTTTTCAATGTGGAGTTCCGAGGATGGATCAGTTTATCCAGAGTCAGTTGAGGTTGAGCGTAATGCATCATTATTCCCAACTTTATATTGTGCGGTATGGCGAGGAGGTGCTGGCTTTGTTTGCTCTTAGTTTTGATTCTTTGGAAATGGACTATGAGGACAAGACCGATGTTGTTGACGGGATGAGAAAGAGATTCTCAGATGGCGGGTTTGAGTATCGGGATCTGTTTCTTGACAAGTTACATTATCCAGCGTTGGCAATAGCATATCTTGCAGTAAATCATGCGTACCAGAAAATGGGATTGGGGCGGGCGATAGTGGAGATGATAGTAGAGAGGGCTCAGTCCCAAACATTAGCCGGTTGTCAATTTTTGACAGTAGACGCATTGGTGACAGACCCATACAACACTTATACATTTTATTCTAAGTGTGGTTTTATCCCTAGTGAGTATCCCAACTCGTTAAAGGATACCAGGCGAATGTTCCGAATGTTGTATACAGAGTAAATAAAAATCATAGAAAATTTATGGGAAAGCGAATTTACCTCTGCCTGGCTCACATGAGCGGGGCGGAGCAGGCCTTCATACAAGAGGCTTTCGATACGAACTGGGTGGTTCCTCTGGGGCCCAATGTGAACGGGTTCGAGGACGATCTGAGGAAGTTTGTGGGTGAGGGGAAGGAGGTGGTGGCTCTGTCGGCAGGTACGGCGGCGGTGCATCTGGCTCTGATAGCCTGTGGTGTGGGCCCCGGGGAT
>ULJB01038006.1_pt1 | contig 13928 bp, 7 predicted proteins | sample 1950771 | NCBI WGS metagenome assembly ULJB01 (sample SAMEA4835461, study PRJEB28245) | human gut metagenome | biome: gut microbiome; material: fecal sample | place: Denmark | collected 2008
GCGCTTCAGCGGCCGTGCCAACGTGGACCTGACCCCCACCAAGTGGCTGTCCGCAGGTCTGAACCTCTCCATGGCCATGACTACATCCGAGGGTCCTACATACAGCGGCTCCGAGAACTCCAACGTATGGTACTCGGCTCAGTTCATGTCCCCCATCTACCCCGTATATCTGAAGGATGCTGAGGGCAAGGACGCACTCGACGCTGACGGCAACCGCCAGTTCGACTACGGTGTAAAGCGTCCCAAACTGACCAACTTCAACTCCGTGGCCACCCTCTATGACGACTACATGGCCACCAAGAACGACAACGCCGGTGTCAGGACCTACATCACACTGGGTTCCGACCGCGATGAGATGGGCTGGGCAAAGGGCCTGAAGTTCACAGTCAACTTCAACGCCGACTACCGCGCTCAGACCGGAACCACCTACTACAATATGTTCCATGGCAACGCGGCCGCCTCCGACGGACGTCTCACCAAGGCTACATCCAGGATGCTCTCATACACGTTCAACCAGCTGCTCACCTACGACCGCACCTTCGGTGACCACACCATCGGTGTCCTCGCAGGTCACGAGTACTACGACTACGGCTACTCCTACCTGACCGGCCAGAAGACAGGTCTCGTGGAAGGCATCATCGAACTGCGTCCCGGCTCTACCCTCGTGGATGCCGACTCCTACAGCGACTCCTACAAGATCGAGTCATGGCTCGGACGTCTGAACTACGACTACGCTGACCGCTACTTCCTCTCCGCTTCCCTCCGTACGGACGGATCCTCCAGGTTCCATCCCGACCACCGCTGGGGTATATTCTGGTCGGTAGGCGCCAACTGGAACATCACCAACGAGAAGTGGATGCGCAACGTAGACTGGATCGACCACCTCGCTCTCCGCGCAAGTTACGGCGTGCAGGGTAATGACAACGTAGCCAGTTCCTACTATGTATGGCAGGGTCTCGCCTCGCTGTCATATCCCAACGCCACCATGGCCGGTTCCTTCCTCAGTTCCCTCGAGAACAAGGACGTGAAGTGGGAGAAGAACGAGAACCTCAACATCGGTCTCGACGTGCGTCTCTTCAACAACATCCTCGACTTCAGCATCGAGTACTACCGCCGCTACACCCGCGACATGCTCCTGAGTTTCCCCATGGCCATGTCCACAGGATTCACAGGATATAACGCAAACGTAGGAAATATGGTCAACGACGGTGTCGAGATGGCTCTCGGCGTGCAGATCTTCAACAAGAAGAACTTCACATGGCGTGTCAACGTCCTCGGATCCACCACCCGCAACGAGGTGCTCAAGCTCACCGAGGGCACTACCCGCATTACATCCGGCTCGCAGGTGATCGAGGTGGGCAAGCCCCTCTACACCTTCTACATGGCCAAGTCCGCAGGTGTTGATCCCGCAACAGGCGCTCAGCTCTACTGGGCCTACGACCTGCCCCAGGGCATGACCGAGGCCAAGTGGGACGGTGACACCCCCGTGGACAACGACGGCAACCCCCTGCCTCTCTACCGCACTGACGACAAGAGCAAGGCCTCTGTCAGCAAGTTCTACCAGGGCAGCCGTCTTCCCAAGCTCTATGGAAGTATAAACACAGACTTTACCATCTTCGAGTTCATCGACCTGAGCATCATGACCACCTACTCCATCGGAGGCAAGATCTACGACGGACTGTACAGCGGCGCCATGGCTCCCATGTACACGGGTGACACATGGCACGTGAACGCCCTCCGCAGATGGCAGAAGCCCGGCGACATTACCGACGCGCCCCGCGCCGAGATCAATCCCAGTTATGAGGCCACAGACCGTTGGCTCGTGGACGCCTCCTACTTCGCCATCAAGAACATCACTCTCGGATTCTCCCTGCCCTACAAGTACGCTCAGAAGATCAAGGCCCAGCAGATCAGAATCTACATGGCTCTGGACAACATAGCCACTTTCAGCCACCTCGACGGTATGGATCCCCAGTACAACTTCTCCGGAGGAATGGGCTACTCCTACACCCCCAACAAGACCTACTCCATCGGTCTCAACATTAACTTCTAACACAGGAAAGTATAACGATGAAAAAGATATTTTACTCAGCATTAGCCGTCATCCTGGCCGCAGGCCTGGCTTCCTGCTCCGAGGAGGCGCTCAACACCGCTCCGACCACGTCCGTAGAGACAGACGCGCTGTATGAGTCAGCTACTACAGCGCTGACTCCTCTGAACGGTATCTACAGGTCGATGTACACCGCAGGCTGGTCTACGGGAGGAAATACCCACCAGTGCTTCGGTATCTCGGCCTACAACCTGGCTGCCGATGTCATGGGCGAGGACCATGTCATGTCCGGCCAGGGCTCAGGATGGTTCTGGTATGACGCCATATATGATGTGAAAAGCTCTTATGCCAGCAGCGCATGGCGTCCCTACGACCTCTGGAACGCTTACTACACATGGATCGCCAACGCCAACTTCATCATCGACGCCAAAGAGACCATGGAGGGCAGCGCAGAGGATGTGAACTATGTGATAGGACAGGCTTACGCCATCCGCGCATACTCCTACTTCATGCTCGCACAGAGCTTCTGCCGTACCTATAAGGGACACGAGGACGATCCTGGAGTGCCCATCTACACCGAGCGTACGGAGCGCGGAACAGAAGGCAAGCCTAGAGGAACTGTGCAGCAGACCTATGACAGGATTAATGCCGACATCGACACTGCCATCGCACGTCTGAGCAACGCTCATGCCCGCACCCACAAGTCGCATATCGACCTGTATGTGGCCAGCGGTCTGAAAGCCCGTATATGCCTTACTCAGGAGCTCTGGCAGGAAGCGTACGATGCTGCGGCTGTAGCTGCCAAGGGCGCGTCCCTTACTTCTTCCGTCACCAGCGGCATGAACAGCCTGGCCCAGGCCGATGTGCTCTGGGGTGCCGAGATCGTGCCCGACCAGTCAGGTATCTACGCCTCTTTCTTCATGCATATGTGCGGTACCAGTGATGGCGGCGGATACGGCAACACTGCCAAGAAGCTCATCAGTACGCAGTTGTACAACCTCATAGGAACAAACGATATCCGTCGGCAGTGGTGGAATGCGACCTCCAAGTTGCAGAACAAGTTCAAATGGACCAACGAGTCCAACTACACAGGTGACTACATCTGGATGAGAGTTCCCGAGATGTACCTGACCATGGCAGAGGCACAGTGCATGTTGGGTAATGACGCCGCGGCACAGGATATTCTGGAAAGCTTCATGTCATACCGCCAGTCCGGATACACATGTACAAAGACAGGTACAGCCATGGGTAAACTGACTACAGACATTACAGGCTCTCTCCGCGAGGAAATCATCACTCAGCGCCGTATAGAGCTCTGGGGCGAGTACGGGCGTATCTATGACATCCGCAGACTCCGTCAGGGATTTGAGAGGACTCTCGCTATGGGATGGCCCTACTCAGCACTGCTTGAAGGTCTGAAAACAGCAGACCCTGAGTCGTACGACTGGGTGCTGACCATCCCTCAGGCTGAGTTTGATGCAAATGAGGCTCTTAATCAGGCCACAGATCAGAATCCTATCGGCTCAACCAAATAACGATTAAAAACAGAATAGAAATGAAAAATATTTTCAGAATAATCTCAGTTACGGCAGTCGGCCTGGCATTCCTCTCCTCCTGCAGCAAGGACCAGATGGGTGCGGTGTATACACCTGCCGAAGATGATGGAATCTATACATTCTATAGAAGCTCCGAGTCGCAGATGTCATTCAGCCCTGAAACTCCTTCCTATACGATCGAAATCGTCAGAGGAACGGACGCCGGTGAAGCGACTCTCAATCTGACCAACGTGCAGATTGAAGGTGAAACCCCATGTACTGATGTCTTTGACATTCCCTCTACAGTGACATTCAAGGACGGTGAGACACGCGCCATTATCAATGTGGGCTACAACGATGAACTCATCAAGATGGACGTCACCTATACCGTACAGATAGCAATTGCGGACGAGGACTGCACACCTGGAGCCAATGCAACTTCGACATTCAAGGCTATCCGCGCATATGACTGGAAAGAGATTGGTGAGGGTATATTTACGGATTACTATCTCTATAGTAAGATGCCTCAGGCAGTAAAGATGCTCCAGGCGTATGATCACAGAAGCGGAGAAACATACAGTCGTTGGCGTGTAGAAAATCCCTTTTTCAACAGAGAATTGGCAAATGGGAATATCTCTAAGTTAGGATTTACTCCTAGCGACTCGTACAGCGCTTATTGGGAGTTCTACATCTCAGGAAAACAGACGGAAAAAGGTGATGACGGCAAGGAGGTTGAGACCGGACTTTACCTTCTGGACTTCTACGATGTTCAGCCGGGTATGTCGTATGGCAATTATGGTGCCATAGCATACGGTCACCCCAAGGGTTATGCTGACTATGCATACCTCGAGTGTCTTCTTGATCCCACAGACGGCTCTGCACTGCTTTACTACGTTCTGTACGTAAGCGCAGGAACACTCGGTAGCGGATACTCTCAGTTGGTTCTGCCTGTCCTGGATATCTAATTTATTCAATATCTGATGAATTTTGCCGCCCTGCCCGACCGGACAGGGCGGTTTCATTTTCAGAACTCGTACCCGACGCCGACAGAGAAGGTGTTGGATATCGGTGCACTGAAGTTTCAGCATAGGAACTCAGTAGATGAGCCCATCGCCGGCAGTCTGTGAATTTTACATATTTTCACGATACTTGCACTGTTTGCATTATTGTTGAAAATAGTGCAAGAATTTTGAAATTCGATTTGGCTAGCGGTGCTTTTATCGTAGAATTGGATAATTATATCAGTGACAGTTCTTGAAATATAGAACCGCCCTGCCCGACCGGACAGGGCGGTTTCATTTTCAGAACTCGTACCCGACGCCGACGGAGAAGGTGTTGGATATCGGTGCGCTTAAGTTGTAGAGGGATTCGACGGGCGAGCTGATGTCGGAGGCCTGCTTGAATCCGAGGATATAAGCGGCGTTGACCGAGATGCCCAGGAACTTGATGCCGGCTCCGAAGGATGCGTAGGAGCCTGTGACCTGCTTATCCTGGTTACCATAGTGATAACCAAGACCTACCCTTACGAAATCATTGTACTCATACTGAGCACTGAGACCTGTGAAGAAAGCTTTCTGCTCGAAGACCATTCCGCTCTCGGAAGTTACGGCTACAGCATGCTTGTCCTCCGGCCCGAAACGCTGAATGGTCCCTACACCCAGCTTGACGTTGGCCGGCAGGCCGTAAGCAGCCGCTCCGCCGTAATCCAGCTTGGAACCGATATTGGCAAAGGTTAGTCCCACCCGCAGGAACCTGAGGTCGAGCAGGGCGCCGAAGTCAGCGGATACCGCTCCGCCTTTTTGGGGACCTCCGATGTCACTGTAGACGTAGTTGACGTTGGCACCGAGGGAGAGTATGGGCAGAATCCTGAATCCCAGACCTACACCAGCCTGAAGGTCCATCGGGGTAAACGAACCGGTGACAGCGCCGGTAACTCCGTCAGTAACGTCATAGGGCTTGTGCGAGAAATACTTCACGCTGGCCGAGACGGTCATGAACCTGGCCACCCTGCCGTATCCAGCGACTGCGGCCACATGGTTGGACGTATAGGAGGGCTGCCAGAGGGAGTATGCGGCTCCCACCTGGAGAGTCCTGTCATCCAGAGCAGTAGCGGCTATGTTGTTCCACATGGCAAATGGAGTGGCCTCCATCACTGTTCCGGTCCCGGCCATGGACATGGCGACGGGATCGGGATTGACATCGAGGAAGGAGGCCGTCTGGGCCTGGGCAGCGGCGGATGAGAGGAGTACTGCCGCTGCTGTGCTGATTATGGGGTAAAATATCTTTTTCATCAGAGTTTGGCTATTTGGGTGGTTGTGGACTGAGTGGATCCGTCAGCAGCGGTGTAGCTGAGGATGACGGTGTACATGCCTCCTGAAAGGGATGTCATGTCTATCTGCACGGGGGCAAAGGGAGAGATGGCCATGTCATTTTCCGTCAGCACCGCGGCACCGTTGGCGGCAAGCACCTGTACGGATGCGGATGTTACGGCCTCACCGGTGCGGATATTCAGGAAGTCCGTCACGGGGTTGGGATAGAAATCGGCTTTGCGGCCGGCATCGCGGACCAGCACCGGTATGGTTACGGATGCGGATGCCTTCGAGGCGTCATAGGCCACGAGCGTGAGCTCGGTCTGGCCGAGGGAGACTCCGGTGAGTGTGAGATTGCTGCCGGAGAGTATGGTGCTGAGGATGGTTCCGCCGTCGGAAGAAGAGGCATTGTACATCAATGTCTCTCCGTCGGAATCGGAGAACAGGGAAGACATATCCAGGGTGTAATTTCCGTTCACTCCGTTGATGCAGATACCTTCCGGGTCGGCTGCAAGCACGGGGGCGGCATTCGGAAGGATGGTGTAGTGGACGTCGAGGACCGCAGCCTCCTGGCCGTCGGACAGCCGGAGCACGGCGGTATAGGTTACAGGCTCACTGGACTCGGGGGCATTGAGTCCGTTGATTATGAGCGTGGCCGTCTCCCCGTCGCTGGAGAGTGTGGCTGCATCGGAGCCGGGGTCTGCCAGCGATACTTCCAGCGCGTCCCCGTCCTCATCGCTGAGCCCGAATCTCATGCTGATATACTGATGCTTCCGTATCGTGGTGTCAGTCCCGTTGAGAGGTGTTATGACAGGTGCGGTATTCGAGAGGGTGGCGACTGAAATCTGGGGTGAGAGGGCTGATGCGGAGAATACATTGTCCACGGCTCGTATCCTGAAATAGTAGGCGGTACTGTTCTTCAGGCCTGTAATCCGGTGGGTCATCTTCTCTCCGGCGGCCAGTTTCTCCGTGTTGTCGACGCGCTCGACACTCACCGTGCGCGTGTCATATTTCTCAGGGTCGAGGTTCTCCAGGGAGTTCTCGCTGTAGTATATCTCGAAATATGCCGGCTGACCGCTGTCCTTGTCGGCAGGTACGGTCCACTCGAGCTCTACCGACGTGCCGTTGACGGCATCGGGAGACGAGAGCGCCAGGTCGGTCACAGGCTCGGGCGGTTCGGGACCGTATCCCTTAAGACAGAGCTCGGCGTCGATGAGGCCGGAGCCGAGCTGACCGACGTAGGCTTTTTCCTGATACTGGTCGATATCGCGGGTACCGCCCAGGAGAATGTTCCAAAGCTGCTTGTTGGTAAAGCCCTGGCCTCCGAACTGGGAGACCACGAGAGCAGCCACACCGGTGACGTGGGGACAGGCCATGGATGTACCCTGCATCTTCCCGTACTGGTTGCCTGGCAGGGTGCTGAGGATTTCCTGGTTCTTCCTGCTGTCTCCTCCCGGAGCCGCCACTTCTACCCAGGAACCGTAATTAGTGTAGTATGCCGCTTCATAGTCAGCTCCGATAGAAGCAACGGCGAAGACCCTTTCACTGTTTCCGGGGTAGGAGTCATTGGAGGATTCGTTGCCGGCGGCGAAAATATTGATGCCTCCGGACATGGGGCTTCCCGGTGATTGCGTTATACTGAGGATTTTGTCTGTCTGCTCGTCCACCTGTACGTCATTGCCGGCGAACAGCTGGAAATATTCCAGAGCCGGTTCCAGATAGTCAACCAGTTCCTGCGAGAATTCATCCCATCCCCAGCTGTTCTGGGTAATCACCGCTCCATTGTCGGCTGCATAGACAAATGCCGATGATATGAAGGCTCCATCTTCCGCATCATTCATCGTCTGCAAGGACATAATCCTGACTCCTGGCTTGCCTGCGGCCCAGTCACCGCCCGCAATACCGGAGACTCCCTTGCCGTTGTTGTTCATGGCGGCTATGGTTCCGGCGACATGAGTGCCGTGGTCACAGGGTGTAATGTCCCTGTTGGTCACCTCGTCAATGTTGTCGGTGGAGCCGGAAAATGTTGTCGTGAAGTTGTATCCGTATATGTCATCGGTATAACCGTTGCCGTCGTCATCCACGCCGGGCTGCCCGTTGAGCTCGGCCTCATTGACCCACATATTGCCGGACAGGTCCTCATGTCTGTAGTCCACACCGCTGTCGATGACTGCGACTACCACTTCAGGACTTCCTGTGGTTATCTCCCATGCGGGGAACAGGTTGATGTCCGAACCCGGCTTGCTGTTCGCTCCGTCTGTGTAATTCATGTAATGCCACTGATTGGGCAGTTCCGGGTCATTGAACGGCCATGTCTCGGGAGCATCAGCAGGTTTGAGACTGCGGACATAGTGGATACTCTCGATATTATCGGCAGCTGCGATATCCGTCGCTGCCCTGGTCACCGGCACCGACCGGTCAAAGTTCACGATATACCACAGGTGCAGCCCCATGGCACGTTTGCGGGCCTCGTACTTGGCCGGTCCAGGATACATCCGGCTGACATTCCTGATCTTCAGTTCAGGCAGTTCCGAAGCCAGCGACATAGGGTCTGAGACCTCATTTTTCAACTTGATTATCAGATAATCAGGAGAGACCTTGCCCGGTCCGCGCATCTGCGTAGGTTCCGGCATGGGCCGGCGCAGAGAATCCTCATCCACGGAGCAGCCGCCGAGCATCAGGGCCGCTGTCAGGATGGGTAAGGTAAAACATTTGAATCTCATTTTAAGGTACGGTATTAGATTGTTAAAATTTAATCTGTTTTTGTTAAAAATTCTAAAGATATGGAAAATTTTTCTGAAAGTGCAAAAAAAAGGGTGACCTGTTAGTCAAGTCACCCTTTTGATTAAAATTTTAGCGGACTATAGTCCCATGAGATCTGATATGGAAGTCTCGGCATCAGGAAGAGATACAAAGCAATATGTATCGCTCCATACAACACCGGCAGTCTCGGATGTCATGGCTGATACTTCAGGAAGGAACTGGAAGAGTCCGTCCGACATCTCATAGCATTCCTCAATATTAGCGGCACCTCCAAAAGGAGACTGAGTTCCATAATAGTAACTGATGTCTGAATAATCTATACTTGCATTATACAGTACTCCATTATACCAGCATCCGTCCCATGCCACATTACCGTTCTCATCAACGGTGAATTCCAGAGCGTCGGTTGACTTAGAACCTTTTGCCGAACCGAACATCTCAACAAGAGCATCAGTAAGATCAGCGTATGGATTCATTACCCTGTATCTGCGGATAGGAGAATCCGAAGCCCATATAATTTCAACAGGGACAGGCTCTGAGAAGAAGCAATCCTTAAACTCTCCTTCTCCAAGGGATACCCATGTGTAGTCTGCCTGCAGGGATACGCTGATGGAAGGGTACAGTGAAACATTGGGATTGTAGAGTGTTTCGTCTGATATGGAAATAGTCCCTTTATACGGAGTAGCGACCTGCAGTTCCAGTCCGATAACTACGTTAGCCTGATATTCTCCGTCTGCAAATTCTACGGTCGAAGGAACTGTGATTCCGGCCGGCATGGTATTGCTCAGGGGCACAGTAAGGGCACCGTTCGCATTACTTCTGGTAATCACGATATTTACCGTGTCAGCAGTAATGGGAAGATTTGTATTTGTGTAGACACCGGCGGCAAAACTGACCTCATTTTCCTGCTCGGGAGAATAGGTGGATTTGATATTCTCCTGGTCGCAGGATGCCAGGGCTGCAAGAGCCACTGCCGCCGCACATATTGTTCTGATTATTTTTTTCATTTTTCTGATTCTGTTTTATGTTAATAACATCATCTTGCGGAGCCTAGATGGCAGGAGTGAGAGAAGGATCGTCACCGTTGCCTCCCGAGGGATAGGAACCGAGAGGATTCTGAACCATGTAAGGATTAGCGTCAAGCTCTACCTGAGGTATGGTGAGGACCCAGTCGAAGGACTCAGGGTCGTCAGTGTTGAGGTTGGTCAGCAGTCCTGTGATAGGATGCCCCATGGCCTCGGTACGTACAAATCCCTGACGGAGACGCTTGATGTCATAGATACGTCCATACTCGCCCCAGAGCTCAATACGGCGCTGCAGAATGATCTCCTCAAGCAGAGTGCCCTTAAGGTCTGTGGTGAGAGTGTTGAGAGTGAGATCGCTGGCATTCAGTCCCATGGCGGTGCAGTCGTAGCTGCCGTCAAGTATCCTGTGCTTCATGAACTCGTTGAGCGTATTCTGGGCACCGGGGATATCTCCTGTACGGAGCTGGCACTCAGCTACAGTGAGGAGCATCTCGGGAACTCTCATGAAAATCTGGTCGGCGCCGGTGTAGGGATCTGTGACCTCCATTTCTCCATCTGAATTCTCTGCCTTGTTTCCAAACTGGAATTTCCACTGCTGGTATCCCTGAACCTTGCCGTCCTCATCGAGGTCCTCGTAGTTCCACCATATCTTACGTATATCCTTGTCAGCGACTTTCTCGTACAGCCAGGAAGTTGCGCACTTACGGGCATCTGCTCCATATCCTCCAAAATCAATGTCCATATGAGCCAGGAACTGAGGGTTGGTAGTACCCTGAGACTGGATGATTTCTGCACCCCAGAGTACATCGGGGAGGGTGCAGTCGTTGTATCCGTGATCCACGCTGTTGGTCATGCTTCCGCCTGCGGCAGCTATCTGTGCGGCCTCCAAGGCTGTCTTGTAGTCACCCATGTAAAGGGCTATACGGGCCTTGATACCATTGGCTACGGCAGTGTTGACATGAGTAATGTGCTGGCGGGTCTTGCCCTCGAGCAGGACGATAGCCGAGTCTATGTCGGACATAGCCTGAGCGTAGACCTCCCTGTTGGTGGCACGGGGCTTTCCGGGAGTTCCTGCGACAGTGGGTCCTGTGTAGATGGGCACGGAGAGCTTGTCCTCATGGCCTATGTAGCTTCTGGCGAAAGTCATGGCCAGATAGTGGAGCGAGTAGGCACGGAGAGCATAGCAGTTACCCATGATATAGTCTATATCGGCCTGAGCACCTTCCATGGTGTGCTGTGCGGCCAGGATGTAGTTCACCAGTGAGATGGTGGTGTAGTAGAAATTCCAGCAGTCGTAAGGACGCCATCCGTCACTGTTGTAATAACTTTTTACAGTGTAGATATAGTCGTTCCAGAACCAGCCGTTACCCTGGGCTGACATCACCATGTCATCCCCCATGAGGTCGCCCATGAGAGCGTATCCCTGAGGACCGAAAGACTGGTGGTTGTTAAAGGCTACTGAACGTCCCCAGATGTTGAACCATCTGTAGGTGCCGTTGAGGGCCTGCATGGCTCCTTCGGTGTTCTCCAGAAGGGTGGTAGTGGAGACGGAGTCCGTAGGAGTAGTGTCGAGCGCGTCCTTGCTGCAGGACGAAAGTCCGAATACTGTCAGGGCGGCAGCTGCTATAAGTAATATTTTTTTCATCTTATTCTATTCTTAATGTGTTTAGAAGTTGATATCAATACCTACTGATACGGACCTGGTCGGGAGGTAGGTGTAACCCTGGCCTCCGGAGAAGCTGTACTGGGGATCCATACCGTCGAGATAGCTGAAGAGAGCGAGGTTGTCACCTACAGCGAAGATCCTGATGGAACTGATGTTGATCTTCTCCGTCCACTTGGTGGGCAGGGTGTAGCCGAACTGTACAGACTTGATGGAGAAGTAGGAGGCGTCGATGAGGTTCCTGTCGGTGATGGCGAGACGTCCGGCTCCGATCTTGAACTTGGGCACGTCGGTCACGTCACCGGGCTGCTGCCAGCGGCGGAGGGCATTTCTGTGGAATGCGGTGGTGGCATAGGTAGGATCCATGATGGAAGCGTACGTGCCGTTGTAGATATTACCGCCGATGGAGAATGTGGTCAGGAACGAGAAGTCGAACGAACCGAGGTAGAAGTTCGAACCGAACGATCCTGCAATTATAGGCTCGCGGCTGTCAAAGACATAGCGGCAGTTGTTTGCAATGTCCTCGTTGGAAGTGATATACTCGCTGCCGGGCACCATGTTTCCGTTCTCGTCTGTGTCGAAGGCCCAGTAGAGCTGGTTACCTGTGGCGGGATCGACACCGGCTGTCTTTACCATATAGAAGGAGTTGATGGGCAGGCCCACCTTGGTGATGTACTGGCCGCTGATGATCTCATCCTGCGATGCGGTCAGGGCGGTAACCTCATTCTGGTTGTGGTACAGCATCAATGTCGAGTTGGCCTGGAACTTCTCGCGGTTGAGCCAGTTGACCCTGACGGTGGCCTCGACACCCTGGTTGACCATGGTACCTACGTTGGCATTGTAGGACTGGAATCCGGTGGAAAGAGCCATAGGAGAGGCAAGCAGCAGGTCATGAGTGTTGGAGTGGTAGTACTCCACAGACAGATCGAGAATTCTATTGAAGAGAGTGGCCTCCACACCTACGTTTACTGTTCCCTTCTTCTCCCATGAGATATCAAGGTTCTCAAGAGTGGAAACGATGGCGCCGGGATTGAGGGCGTTGGCCCATGTCAGATCGTAGAATCCCTGCCATGCATAGTAGGTGGTGAGCATGTCGTTACCCTGTACACCGTAGGATGCCTTGATGGTCAGGTTGTCTATCCAGCGGGCGTTCATCCATTTTTCCTCCGAGAGTCTCCAGGATCCGCCGACTGACCAGAACTGTCCCCAACGGTTGTCTTTGTAGAACCTGGAGGAACCATCGGTACGCCAGGATGCTGAGAAGAAGTATCTGTCATCGTAATCGTAGTTGACACGGGTCAGGTATGATTCGATCTTGTAGGTGTTGGTATAGGAACTGTTGTCCACGGGAGTGGTGGCAGGGTCGAGTTCGGCAATACCAGGGAAGATACCTGTGCTGTAAGTATACAGATAGTTGTACTCATAGTTGTAGAACTCGTGACCGAGGAGGATGCCGATGTTGTGCTTGCCGAAACGGCGGTCATAAGTCAGCAGCTGGTTGAATGTGTACGAGAATGTACGTGTGCTGTATTTGTCCACGCTACCGCCTGTCTGTGCACCGTCACCGGTGTAGGGATTGGAGTAGGATGTAATCCTGCGGCTTGCGAGGTCACCTCCGAAGTTGATGGTCAGGGCGAGGCCTTTCAGCACACCCATGACGTCATCGTCACCGCCGAAACGGGCGAATGTACGGAAGCTGACGTTGTCGTAAGTCTGGCGGTACATGTTCTCATAGAGGTCTCCGATAGGGTTGAAGCGGGATGCGGCCGGACGGGTGAATCCATAGTCATACTGGCGGTTGCCGTCCTCGTCAAGCAGGTCCTTACCTTCATCGTCCTTCATGTATACAGGGTAGATGGCAGGCATGAATTGGGCGGTGTACCATACGTTGTTGGTCTGGGTACCGGAGTTCTGGGCCTGGTTGGCATCGGTGTAGGAATAACTGAGGTTGGCGTTCAGACGCAGCCACTTGGTAGCCTCATGGTCAACACCTGCACGGGCGGAGTAACGGGAGAAGAGAGAGGTAATCAACACGCCCTCGTCACGCAGATAGCCTGCGGAGAAGTTGTACTTGGTACGGTCGTTACCGCCGTTTACGCCCAGCTGATATTCCTGACGGAGAGCCTTGGTGTTGGTCAGGGCGTCCATCCAGTCCTCGTTCCATGCCGATACGGCGTCAGGACGTACCTGGCCGGTAGCAGGATCGATGAGGGTATCCCATGTGTAGTTCTTGTAAGGGTTGTAAAGTTGTCCTCCAAGAGTAGAACTCATAGAGGAAGCAGCATAGTTATGCGCATTGGAGAGAGAGTATCCCTGGTCGATGGCTGTATTGTAAAGAGACTCATATACCAGCTCTACATACTCGTCCTGGCTCACCAGGTCATAACGGGGAATGGCGCGGGACTGCCAGCCGACCTGGGCCTTGAGGTTCACGTCCACGCGGCCTTCCTTACCTTTCTTGGTGGTGATGATCACGACTCCGTTGGCACCGCGGGCTCCGTACAGGGCACCTGCTGAAGCATCCTTCAGCACGGTCATCGACTCGATGTCCTGAGGGTTGATGGCGCTCAATGTTCCGTCATA
>ULJB01021532.1_pt1 | contig 13739 bp, 8 predicted proteins | sample 1950771 | NCBI WGS metagenome assembly ULJB01 (sample SAMEA4835461, study PRJEB28245) | human gut metagenome | biome: gut microbiome; material: fecal sample | place: Denmark | collected 2008
TTGGGATTAACAGTGCAAAAGCACTTGATACATGTGATTTTGGAAATAACTATGGAACATTAGAAACTAGAACTCAGAAAATTGTAGCTGCAGAAATTGGAAGCACTATTAATGGAACGCAGGCATATAATATGGACAACATGAAGATTACAACAGATGGTGATTGGGACAATGAGTCTACTGAAGCTGGTTATAAGGACTTTTACTGGGTATATGCTGCTAATCATGGCTATATAAAGGATGCTAAATTTACGGTTTATAGTGATGATGGTCATAGTACAAAAATAGGTAAAGAAAAATATAATGGAAAAGAACAATGTGAGTATAAAACTGATGTTACAAAATTGTGTAAAGAAACTGAAGGGCAGGAAAAGTGTGAAACTTTTAAATATATGTTTAAACTTAATAAAAAACATATTTATATGATTAAATTTGAAGGAACTTATTATGATGCTAATAATGAACTTCAAAAATTTGAAACTAAAAAGTTTCTTGTTAAAAAATCCGGTTTGGGAAATGGCGAAGATCACGTTCCAGCTCAAAAGGGAAAAGAAACTACTGCTGAAAATAAACATATAGATAGTGGCAGTGAGTTGGATGATGAGGGAGCTGCCGCTGGAACAAAAAAAGGTGGTACGAAAGTACTACTTAAAACAAATGCTGATGGTGAAATAATAAATTCTTCAGCTACAAGTTGTACTGAAGTTAGTGATTTAATTCATGATTATTGGAAATATGTCATGGTAATAGTTCCAATATTATTAATAGTTATGATGACATTAGATTTTTTTAAGGCTGTTGGAAAGGGAGATAGTGATTCAATAAAAAAAGCTGGTAATAATACTATTAAAAGAGCCATTTCAGCGGTCGTGTTACTTGCTTTACCAGCATTATTAGGATTGATATTCAGTTGGTTTGGATTAGATTTATGTGTATAGGAGGTTTTTATGAGTATATTATTTAGTTGGTTAAGTCCGTTAAGAGCAATTTGCATGGCTATTGATGGAGTTTTGTATAGTTTACTTGATAATGCTTATGATCTTGTTATTAAACTTTCTACTGCTGAACTTTTAAAACCCGCAACCATTAAGAGTCTTACTGGGAATTTATATATTATATTTGGGGTTGTTGCATTTTTTAGACTCGCATTATTACTCGTTAATGCAATAATTGATCCGGAAAAATTAAATGAAAAAGGCAAGGGATTAAGTAATATATTTTTTAGAGTTGTTGGTATGGTTATTCTACTTGCAGTAACTCCATTTTTATTTGAAATGTCGTATGATTTACAAGGAAAATTAGTTGGTGCAGATGCTAGTGAAAATATCATTTTTAAAACAATACTGGGAAATAATGCTAATATTGCATCACCAAAAAATAGTAATGCAGGAAAAGCTTTGCAAAATATTGCTTTGTCGTCATTGATTACAATTGATAAAGAATATTTAGTGAATGATAAACAATGCAACGTAGGTGAAAATGATTGTGGTTTTTATCCATTGACTTGTGTTCCGAATAATGATGATGAAGGAACATGTACACTGCAAGGTGGATATGTTTATGGTGACAACTGTAGTTGGCCTAATTGTCAAAAAGCGGTTGATAAATATAATGAGATGTACGTTGCTGAAGATATGTCACCGGCAAAATTAGCTGCTTATGCAGGAACTAGTAAAAAAATAGAAGTCGAAGGAGTAGAACAAGAAGTTTACGTATATAATTACATGTTTATAATAACTGGTATAGTTGGTGTTGCAATGACATACATAATAATTTCATTTGCAATTGATATTGCAGTTAGGATGTTTGAACTAATAGTATTGGAAATATTGTCTCCTTTATTTATTGCAACTTTTGTTGATCCTAAATCAGCACAGTCCGGACCTTTTAAAAACTGGTTATCAGCGGTTGGCAAAAGTTATGCATCATTGTATATTAGGCTAGCAATAATAGCACTTATGGTGTTGTTAGTATCGATAATTAATCAATCAAAGATGTTTCAATCAATGGAAGATGTTTCTGGTTGGGCAAAAATATTTATGGTTATAGGACTTTTAATATTTGCTAAAAAAGCACCTAAATGGATTGGCGATATGATTGGTATTAAAGGTGATGGCGGGCTAGGTGGATTGTCTATTGGCAAGAAACTTGGCGGTATGGCCTTAGCTGGTGGGTTAGCAAGCAAAGGATTAGATAAATTAAAAGGACAAGGTAAAAAAACCTTGGATAATACAGGTAAAAGAGTTAAAAATAAATTGGGTAGAGCATTTAGTGGTGCTGTGGCCGCAAACGAAGCTAGAAAGCAATCAAAAGATCTAGCTGCAAGAGGAGAACTTAGAGATGCGGAAGGAAATCCAATTAGTAGAAAAACGTATTCACAAATGGCAAGGGATGCTGCCATGGCCAAGGCAAAGGCAGAACAATTAAAAAATCCTGAAAATGATTTTAGAATGTTTAAGGGAATTAGAGATAAATATGCTTCTATTGCTGCAGATGTAAATCCTAATTTTGAATCTTCTAAAGATAAGAAAATTAAGTCTGCAGCAGTAGATGCACAGGCTAAATTAAAAATGGCTGGATTAGATGAAGTAAGCATGGGTGGAAAAATAAAAGATGCAAAAGATTTAGCATTAACCAAAGATTTATATGGCTCTGATATATCGAAAAAAGATAAAATGGTTAATCCAATAAATGCAGAGCAGATGAATAATTCGTTTTCTAGATTCTTTAATGGTAGTATACCAACAACCGAAGAGAATATGCAATTGGCCGCCTATGCAGCAACTGTTGACAATGCTGCCTCAATAGATGCTCAAGGTAACATTTTGGATAAGAACGGGCATGTTTTGGAGACGAGGGATGTTGTTGATAGTAAAGTAGCTGATTATGTAAATAAAGCAAATCCTTATTTAAAACAATTGTGGGCCACTACTGCATATGAAAATAATATCCAAAAACAAAATGAGTTTGGAAGTGTATCTGAAAACCTTGTTAAATCAAATCAACGTTTAAGAGAGGCAATAATTCAAAGAGACCAATTTTTGTCTAATAATCCTGCACCGGCATTAGATGATCCATCATATGCTGATTATCAAAGAAATTTAGCTGTTTTTGAAAATAATATAACTTCTGCAACTTCAGATTATAATACATATAAGGATGAGAAAGAAAAACTTGCTACAGAATATAAGAAGTCTGCTGGCTTAGATGAGAATGGCATTACAATCAATGAACCAAATGATAATGTTGGAACAATTCAAGTTAATGGAAGATACATTAATAAATATGGTGAATATGAAGTTATTACTGCCCCAGATGGAAGAAGCAAACAGTATAAATTTGTCGAAAAAGATATGTCAGATTATTTTGATTTAATTACACAAAAGATGGATGACAAATTAAATGGTGCAAAATTTAAGAAGAAACTAGATACTATAAAAGAAGAGTATTCTATTGAAAGTAAAAAAGTAGAAAATAAGAATTAGAAAGGGGAATGATGTATGAATAATGGACAATATTTGATAGCGGCAAACTCTAAAAGAGGACAACTAATATTCAGTATATTTAGACCAATAGATTTATATATAGCAATAGGTGGTAGTGTTACAACAATATTATTGTTTTTGATAATTAAGCCTGATTCATTATGGCTAACTATTATAACACTACTTCCAATACTTATATGTGCGTTCTTAGTTATTCCAATCCCTAATTATCATAATATGATGTGTGTACTTCAAAATATATATAAATTTTACTTTGTTGAAAGAAGAACTTTTAAATGGAGAGGATGGTGTGCTAAAGATGAGTTCAAATAATACTAGTAATACAACAGAAAGTTTTGTTCCAATTAGGGCTATTGTTAATAACATGATAGAACTTGATAATGGAGAAAAAATTGCTGGAGTTAAAATTGCTCCTAAAAATATATTTATAATGGAAGAAAGTGATCAATTTAATGTTATAGATAGATTAAAGGATTTCTATAATACTATTGATTTTGAATTTTGGCTTATTATAGCAGATAGGCCAGTTGATATATCTGTTTATATTGCACAGCTTCAAATGCAATATAATAATGCAAAAGATCCTGTAATTAGAAAACTTATTAACGAAGATTTAAGAAAAGCAAGTAACTTTACTGACGATGTGACAGATGTAGAATTTTATATGTTATTTAAAGAAAAACAAGTTGAGATGGTTCAGAAAAAGTTAAGATTAATGATAAATGGCTTGGCATCAGCAGGTTTAGCCTCAGCACAAGCTAATAATGATGATTTAAGAAGTATATTAGATAATTTCTTAAATGGTGGTGAAAAAACTACTTTTGGGACGGTGATGGCATAATGGCAAATATTAATATAAAAAAAGAGTTAGCACCTAAAGGATTAGAGTTTCATCCTGCTGATTTTGTTATAAGTGATAAATGGTGCACCATTTTAACTATCGTATCTTATCCAAAATGGATTACACCAGGATATTTATCTGATTTAGCAACTAGTGGTGGTGTTAAGGTTGTAATAAAACATATTCCTCTTCCTTATTCTGTAATGTCTAAAATGCTTAATAAAGAATTAGCAGAATTGAAAGATAATTATGAAAAAGAAAGAGATAAAACAGCACAGGAACAATTAAGGCAAGATTATGATTCATTAAATGATTTCATTCAAATGATAGTAACCAATCAATCTAAAATCTTTGATTTTCAAATGCATGTTGTTGTAACAGCTAATAGTAAGGAAGAATTAGATACAAAGAAAATCCAAGTGAAAAATTATTTGGAATCCATGGAATTAAGAGGAATTCCTCTTAGATTTGAGCAAAAAAAGGTATTAAAATCAATTCTTCCGATTTTTCCAAAGCAAGATATAGAAGATCAGATAGGAACTCCTATAACATCTCCAACTATTGCAGCTATGTATCCATTTATTTTTGATAGCTTAAAAGATCCAGGACCATCTTGCCTTTTGGGAACAGATTTTTCTGGTGGTGTAGTTTTATTTAATCAATTTTTATACCAAGTAAGAAAAGAATTTAATAGAAACAACGCTAATATGATTATTTTAGGTACATCTGGTAGTGGTAAATCTACTGCTGCTAAACTTCTTTTAAGAACTTATATAAGAAATGAATATAAAGTTGTTGCAATAGACCCCGAGGGTGAACTTGAAGAAATGACTACACGTATGCGAGGAGACTTTATAGATCTTGGTAAAGGTGGAGAATTTGGTATGATAAATCCACTTGAGGTTATTATAGAGGCTGATGAAGAAGAACTGAAAGATGGACTGGGATACACGGTTCTTACAAAAACTTTGCAATTCTTGAAAGCTTTCATGAAATATTATGATCCCACAATAACAGAAGATGTACTAACTATGTTTAGTGAGATAGCACAGCTTACATATCAACGTTTTGGTATATCTTTTGAAACAGATTTTTCTCATCTAAGCTCAGAACAATATCCAACATTTTCAGATTTATATGAAACATTAGTAAGAAGATTAGAAGCTTATGGTGATCAAGTAACTCATGAAAGAGATATTTTAGAAAAACTAGAACTTAAAATAAGACCTCTTGTTAAAGAATTAAAGTTTTATTTTGATGGTAAAACAACTATTCATCCACAATCTAAGTTTATTGTGTTTAACATAAGAGATTTAATGAATGCTGATGAAAATATAAGAAACGCGCTATTCTTTAACGTTCTTAAATATGCTTGGAGCCATTGCTTGGATAGATCTACAAACACCATAATGATGGTAGATGAGGCACATATGCTTTTATCTAGTAAAAATAATATAGGAGCTGATTTCCTTGCTAACATACAAAGACGTGCTCGTAAATATAATAGTGGTACTGTTGTAATAACACAACAACCATCAGATTTCGCTGATCCTTCGGTAATAACGCAAGGTAAAGCTATATTTGATAATGCTTCTTACTATCTTGTTATGGGACTAAAAAAGCAAGCTGTTGAAGATCTTGGTATGCTAATAGATTTAAATGATCAGGAAAAGGAAAGTATAAAAAAATATAATCAAGGTGAAGCTTTATTTGTTTGCGGAAGCAGAAGAATGCGCATAGATGTTATTGTAACAGAAGCTGAATTGGATTCATTTGGTGAAGGTGGCGGTTTATAAAAATTGGATTTTGTCCAATTTTTTATTTTGCATTAGTTTGATACGTTCAACATTTTATGATATAATTTTTACATGATATGGTGGTGAGGACATGAATGGGCATGGAAAAGATCAAGATGAAAAGATAGAAAATCTTGATTTAAATGATATAAACTTAGAAGTTAAAATAAAGCCAACAGAAGTTAAAGTAGAAAATTTGGACTTTGAAACAGACTCAAGTATTAGCAATACTAATACGAATGCAGAAAATAATGGATTTGGTGATGTAGCAGAGAATTTAACTGATGATCAATTGTCTAATGAAGTTTTTCAGGATAGTAAATCATCGGATAAAATGACGACAGATGAGAATCAAGGCGATCAGTCAGCTTATGATTCTCCTTCGAATGACCAGTTGCAACAAAGTGATGATTTAGTTGAAAGCGGAGATCAAGAAAATTCATTTGATGAAGGAGATTTAAAAGAACCTGAGGCAGGAGAAAAAAATAATGAACAATCTTTTGGTGAAAATATTTCGAATGGTCAATCTAGTGGAGAAGCGCCGGTAAATGATCATACTAATTCAGAAAATTCTGGTGGGAATAAAGAAGGCGGAAAATCACAAAATGATAATTTGGAGAATAAAAAAAATGATAACAATTTAAATAATAATCCTGAAAACAAAAAAGATGCAAATGAGGATTCAGGAGAAAAAAAGAATCGTGACAATGGTCAAAACAATTCTGATTTAAATAATAAAAAGGATCAAGATACAAGCAAGCCACCGCAAGATAATAAGAAGAAAAATGAAAATTCATCTCCTTCAAAATCTAACAATAATAAGTCTGAAATGGGTAATAAAGAAAAGAAACCAAGTGGTTTGAACAAAAAAAGAGATGATTTAAAAAACAAGTGGAATAATAGACCAAAAACTCCAAAAGATTTTGCAAACAGAGCAAAAAACGGAATTAAAAATCGTGCTAAAAATAGGTATAATAATTCAGGGCTGGGAAAAGCCATAAATAATGGTAAAAAAGCGATTCAAGGTGGAAAAAAAGCAGCGCAGAAGACGAAAGTTGCAGCTAAGGCTATAGGCGCGTTTTTAAAAACGCCAGCTGGTTTAATAACTCTTGGTGTAATAGTAGGATTATTGTTAATAATGATTTTAATTATAATAGTGCCAAGCATGTTCGCTTCAGGATCACCACTTGTTGGTGGAGAAGTTCAAGAAGAGGAAAATTATAACAGGTATTCTGAAGTAGATCAAAAAACAATAGAAAAATTAAAGTCAATAGCGCAAAAATATTCATCAGGTAATCCTTCTTATGCTATGGCGGCAACACTTTATCCTTACATTGAGGAAATGCAAAATGGAAATGTAAATTCAATTAGGGGAAAAACTAATACTTCTCAATCTGATGATGAAGATGCTTATGATGATTCGGATAATTCGGATGATTCAGATGAGAAAGAAGATTTAAAAGAGGATGAAAATGATTCTATTTCTAATGATCTATATTTAGAATTATTTAGACAATGGAAATATAGAAGAAAATTCACAAAATTGTTAAAAGAATCACAAAGTGGTGATGACAATTTGACTGAATATTTAAAAAATACTTGGTTTAAAAAAGATGCAGGTTATAAAGAATTATTTGATGGAGTTAAAGATCAAAGTGCTTTGGCTGATGCAATTATAAGTGATATTCAAGATCAAAAAGATGATTTTAAGGGATATTTCTTTGAAAATTGTTCTACAACATATGGTTCTCAATCTGCTGGATCAGTTGAAGTAGATGAAATGCTTAAGGGAAATATTTTGGTAGATGTTAAAATATCTAGTTGCACTACTGGTAAGAACGTATGGGATTGTGAAAGTATATATGACTCTCCGATAGATATAGCAAAATATGTAAAAGGTGTTACATATGAAGAAATTGGTGTAAGTGGTTCATCGGATATTGAAAAAGTAAAAGCTCAAATGGTTGCAGCTAAAAGTTATGTTATTGGCAGAGCGAAATCAATGGGTTGGGGAGTTAGAAAGGATAATTCAGGAAACTATATAGTTACAATAAGAAATAATACTAACGATCAAGATTATTGTGATATAGATGTAGGGTGTAAAAGTGGCAAAACAAAAGTTAACTCCGATAATCTTAGATCAGCAGTAGATGATGCTACGAGAGCAAAACTAGATGAAGCTTGGGAGGCTACTAAAAATGTTTACATTCAAAATAGTAAAGGTTCTTTGGTAGGAGAGTTTTGCAATAGCAGAACAGGAATATGTAATTTATGCAAAAAAGGAACTTGTTTAGCACATGTAGAACTAGAAAATTATTCATCTGTGTCTTATGATAAAATACTTACTGATCAGTATAGTTCTTATTCACTTGTTACTGTAGAAGGGGAATTTGCTTCTGCAATAGTTGGAGTGGCAAACACAACTTGTTCAACTACAAATGATAATTCAAATTTCATTTATTATGCGCAAAATGATTATGCAAATACTGCTTTTTGTGGAAGATCTTTATCTAGCGGAAAAAATGGCTGTGCAAATGGAGACTCAATTTGTACTTCAGGATGTGGTGTTACATCGGCCGCAATGGCAGTTGCAACATTAACACAAAACAAATCTATAACGCCTGAAACCATAAATTCGAGTGCAAGAGTGGGAACAGATTGTGGTTCTGATGGAACAACAGGAAGCTTATTTCCTTATGTTTCTAGTAATAATGGACTTGAAGCAAAAAGTATAAGCACGAAGAAAGATATTATATCTACGCTAGATTCTGGCGGGTTAGTTATTGCTAATGTTGCTGGTGTATTTGGTGACGGAATCTACAAAACTGATGGTGGTCATTATGTTGTTATTAGAGGATATAGTGGTGATAACGTATACATTGCAGATCCTTGGCAAAATCAATCTATGATAAAACATTGTGAAGAATTTGATTCAAGTAACCATTGTACTAAATTAAGTACGGACTTTGATACATTCGTGTCTAATGTTAAAAATCATGGTGCGGCAGGATTTTATGCAATTACCGGTGGTATTTCTTTTAGTGAATCTGGGTCATCTGGAGCATCACAAGGAACTGGTGAAACAACAGGATATTTAACTAGCCCATTTGGTAAAAATGAAACAAATAGTCAAGCAAAGAATCATCTAAATGGAAATTCATCAACGCTTTATTATAATAGCGGTGGATATCATGGAGCAATTGATTTTGCTGTTACTTCAGGAACTAAAGTTTATGCTATGGATGGCGGAGAAGTTGTGACTGCTCATAATGATACCGGTAACGCATATGGTAAATATATAATAATAAAATTAAACACAAAAGAAAAAACATATTATAATTTTTATGCACATCTTTCTAACATTAAAGTCAAAGAAGGCGAAAAAGTATCGCAAGGGCAATTAATTGCTTTATCAGGAAATACTGGAACAAATACTACAGGGGCACATTTACATGCGGAATTAATTAATTCTATAAGTTGTTTGGGACATACGTGCAGCGGTACACATTATAACGTTCTTAAATATATTGGAACTAAGAAAACATATGTTGGTCAAAAATGTGACGGTAAAGGATGCTGATAAAATGAATAAAAAAATAAAATATATATTAATAATAGTTTGTGTATTACTTTTGACAGGATGTACTGTCAGAAGTAATATAACACTTGAAAATAACGGAAAAACAAAAGAGGAAGTATATTTGCTTAATAAAACGGAAAACTTAACATCAGATAAATACTCTTTTGAAAAATTGATGGATATGATGGTAAGTCCTTATAAACAAGTTCTTGATTTTAAGGCGTATTCTTATACATATGAAAAAGGAAAAAAACTAAGTGGTGTAAAGGTTTATAAAAGTTATAAAAACATATGTGACTATTTTAATAATTCTGCATTAAATCAATATGTATATAAATACATGAGTTGTACGGAAAATGATTATTATTATGAAATAAAAAATGCAACAGAGTATATACCATATTGTGCTCAATGTGCAGAATGGCCAGAACTAGGTGATGTAGAATTGAAGATAAAACTTCCAGTATCTGCAACAGAACAAAATGCAGATGAAGTGGATGGCAATACTTACATATGGAAATATGATGAAAACACTAAAGATAAAAACTTTTACTTAAAAATAAGCAAGAGTGCTTTGGAAGAAAGTAAAAAAAATTATATTAAAAACCAAGAAATCAAAAAAAATAGATCTAAAATTATTAATATTGGAATTATAGTTGGTGTTATTTTGTTAATTTCATGTGTGATATTTGCATTTTACAAAAAATATAAAAAAAATAATTTTGATTATGAATAAAATATTATACCAAATACATTAAATATTTGGTATAATATTTTTATATGAATGATTTATATCGTTTTAAGGGGAGGCTTTAGTATGAAGCTAAAATTTAGAGCAGAACATAAAGATTTTGTGGCTTATGCATGGGCTTGTTTATTATTGTTAGTGATTGTTGCTTTATGTGTTAGAAACTTATACCATGTAACTGATGCTGGAACTAGCACGACAACTGAAACATTGGGGTGGACTTTTAATTTTATACCAGCATTTTTTCCACCATATTTAGGTTATACTATTCTTTTTTGGATACTTGCAGTTGTTCTTTTAACAGCAAGTGTATCAAGCAAATTTTTTACTACTGAAAAAGGTTTTGGTATAGTACAAGGTAAAAAAGAAGATGGTTTTGGTAGATTTGCTAAGGAAGATGAATATAAAAATTTCAAAGATGTAGAGCCTGTTGAACTTACGGCAAAGGAAAGTACGGCAGCAGGTTTTCCACTTGTTTACGATAAAAAGAAAAATTTAGTATACGTAGATAATGGAGAAGCACACTCGCTTGTTATTGGTGCTACTGGTTCAGGTAAAACTCAAATGGTAATTAATCCATTAGTTAATATTTTATCTAAAAAGGGTGAATCAATGGTTATTACCGATCCTAAGGGTGAAATATTTGAAAAGAATGGTGAAATGTTAAAGGATTTAGGATATGACGTTATAGTAGTTAACTTCCGTGATCCTCAAAATGGTAGTTGTTGGAATCCTTATACATTACCATATAAGTATTATAAAGAAGGTAATCAAGATAAAGCAAATGAACTTTTAAATGATATGGCTATTAACATAGCAACTGATGAGAAAGCTGATGATCCTTTCTGGACTAATTCAGCAGCCGACTATTTAACGGGTTTATCTCTTGGAATGTTTGAAGATGCACCAGAAGATGAAATAAGTATTTCAACGGTAAACTTAATGATAACGGTTGGTGAGGAAAAAGTTGGAGCATCAACTTACATTAAGGAATATTTTAAATTTAAAGATCCGGCAAGCCCTGCTGCAATTAACGCATTAGGAACGGTAAACGCACCACAAGATACTAAAAACTCAGTACTTTCGGTATTAAAACAAAAAATAAAAGTGTTTGCTGTTACTCAAAATTTAGCAGAGATGTTATCACGCAGTGACTTTGATATGGAAACAATAGGTGAGAGAAAAACAGCAGTATTTATGATTATACAGGATGAAAAAACAACGTATCACGCACTTGCAACAATTTTTGTAAAACAATGTTATGAATCATTAATTGCAGTTGCACAAAGACATGGTGGTAAGCTTCCTGTTAGAACAAACTTCTTACTTGATGAGTTTGCTAACATGCCTAAGTTTAAAGATATTACAACAATGATTACGGCAGCTCGTTCAAGGCAAATAAGAATGACAATGATTATCCAAAACTTTGCACAGTTAAAGCAGGTTTATGGTAATGAAGATGCTGAAACAATTCGTGGTAACTGTGGTAACATTTTATACTTGTTAACCGGTGAATTATCAGCGTTAGAGGAGATAAGTAAACTATGTGGTGATAAAATAGTAAAAGTAGGTAAGGATAAAAAAGAGGAAACAAGACCACTTATTACTGTTACTGAACTTCAGAGATTTAAGCAAGATGAAGTACTTATTTTAAAACATCGTCTTCCGCCACTTAGAACAAAGTTCTTACCATTTTGGAATACTGATTTCGGATATGGTAAAAATAATGCTGAAGTTCCACCTGCTAAGGTGACTTCTCATGAACAAAGAAAAATAAAATTATTTGATATAAGAGAATTTGTTAAGAAGAAAAAAGAAGAAAAGAGAAATGAATTATTTGGTGGTAGTGGGGAGGCAAATCCATTTGGTGGGGGTATGACACCTAACCCGTTTGGAGGAAATGCAAATCCGTTTGGGCGATCACCATTTACATCTCCATCAAATCCAAATCCTTTATCAGCCTTTGGTGCTACTACTAACACGCCATCAGCGCCTTCACCACTTAATTCAGCCTCATCATCTAATAATAGTAGTGATGACTTAGATATTGATGCTATGATGAAAAAGATTGATGCTAGAATAGCAGAGTTAGAAGAAGAAGAAAAAAGAGAAAAAGAGGCTGAAGATAACGAACTTAAAGCATCAGAACAAAAGATGGTTGAAGAAAAAACTACTGATGTTAAAGACAACAATGATAAACCAAGTTTAAATAATTCAACTATGGATAGTAATAAACTTGAATTTCCTTCATTTGATAGCAAGGATATATCAAACTTTGGAAATACAAATAGTGAAGCAAAACATGATATGTTTGATGATATGATTGAAGATTTATCTTTTGATGAACCTATTGATAAAAACGATGCTATCAAAGATGAAAATATCTTGAAGGATGATAAATCAGAAATTAAGGCTGAAGAGCTCATAAACAAGCAAGCTGCTGATAAAAATGGCAAATCTAATGTTTATAGAAATACTGAAGAAATAGATAAAATTATGAATACAAAAGATTCTTCAAAAGATGATGATGATTTCTTTGATGAATTCTTTGAATAAAAGCACATTAACGTTGTGCTTTTTTTCATATATTATAATGGTGATGTTATGCAAATTAAAATTAACGAAATAAAGAATAAAAAAAATATAATAGATATAAGAACAAGATTTGAATTTAATGAATTTAATATTGGAGGAAGAAATATTACAAGAATTAATTTACTTAGAAATCCAGAATATTATTTAGATAAAAATAATACATATTATATAGTTTGCAATAAAGGAACGGAAAGTTTATCTTGCACTAAAATACTTAATGCTCTTGGATATAATTGTTATAGTGTAGCAGGAGGAATTGATGATTTAAAGAAACTTTAAGGTTTCTTTTTTTATTGCAAAATATGACAGTTTTTTTAAAAATAATTCATATAATAGATGGCTAAACAAAAGAAAGGACTATGTTATGAATTATTATGAGAAAATAAAAAACGAATTAATAAATAATGAAGTATATAAAAAGGTAAAGGATTATTCGAAAAATAGAAGTGATTTAAATACGTATTACAAAGTTGGTAAATTATTAAATGATGCTGGAAAAAGTTATGGAGAAGGAATTATAAAGAAGTATTCTGATATGCTAACTAAAGAGTTAGGTAAGGGATATGGATTATCAAATTTAAAAAATATGAGAAGATTTTACAATATTGCAAAAAGCCAGACAGTGTCTGACCTTTTGAGTTGGAGTCATTATGTTGAACTTTTAAAAATAGAT
>ULJB01010982.1_pt1 | contig 13642 bp, 10 predicted proteins | sample 1950771 | NCBI WGS metagenome assembly ULJB01 (sample SAMEA4835461, study PRJEB28245) | human gut metagenome | biome: gut microbiome; material: fecal sample | place: Denmark | collected 2008
ATTAAAAAAATCTATATATTCATTATTTCCGATTTATCTATATTTGTCAATATGATAGTTCTAATTTTTATATTTCTAAATTTCATGCGTTTAAAGGATAAAATCTAAAGAAATATAGTTTATTCTAATAATGTACATCAAGGGCATGCCAAAAAGTATAAAAGGCATGGCGTAAAAGAGACAATATTACAAAATATTAACCAAACTTGAAGAAATGTTAAAATCGCTCAAACCATGATGTCATCATGGTTTTCAGGGTAAAAATATCAGCGTGGAGAGGTTAGAAATAAAAAAGTTGTCCACACATGATGTATAGAGTACAATTAATACTATATTCAACTTCTTGTAGAGGTAGGATGATTATTTATGCAGGATACAGTTAAAAGCAATCTTTTACAGATACAGGAAGACATTGCACCTTATAAACCGAATATTATCGCAGTTACCAAGTATTTTGATGAAAGCGCCATAATCGATGCATATAATGCCGGGTTGCGGGATTTCGCAGAATCAAGGGTAATTGAGGCTGTCGCAAAGATTAATAATCTTCCGGAAGAAATCAAAAATAATTCAAGATTTCATTTTATCGGTCATCTTCAAACCAACAAGGTTAAAAAGGTTATCGGAATCTTTGATTATATTCATTCCGTTGATTCATACAAGCTTGCGAAAGTTATATCTGACGAAGCTCAAAATGCAGGGAAAATTCAGAATGTTCTGCTTGAAATAAATATTGCCAGAGAAGAACAAAAATACGGTTTTTTTGAAAATGAAATTTTTGAAGTATTCTCTTTTCTAAAAGAGCTTTCAGGAATTAATATCGCAGGTTTGATGTGTATGACTCCTCTCGGGGCATCAGAAAAAACTCAGGATGAAGTTTTTTCTGAAATCGTAAAATTGAAAAAAGATCTTGAAAACAGATTTGAATATCCGTTAAAAGAACTTTCAATGGGCATGAGCCAGGATTATAAAGAGGCAGCTAAATACGGTGCAACAATGTTAAGAATTGGTAGAAAATTATTTATAAAGTAAGATAAACGGAGGAAAAACGGTGGCAGTAGTAACAGACAAAATTAAATCAGTAGTAGATTTTTTAGTAAAAGGTTTTGAACCTAGAGAAACAATATTTGATGAAATGGCTCAGGAAGTTGAAGATGACTATCCTGTTCAGGATAATTTAGCAATTGATCCGGCTTATACTTATCAGCCGGCACAGGACAAGCCAAGCGAATTGAAAGTTGTAAATCATCCAAATTTTAAAGGTTATGAAGTAAAAGTAATGGAACCGCGTTCTTTTGAAGATGCTGCCACTATTGTTCAACATCTTAGAAACAGAAAAACAATCGTTTTGAACCTTCATCTTTTAGATAAAGAACAATCACAAAGAACAATTGACTTTGTCTGCGGAGCAGCTCATGCTCTTGACGGCAAACCTCAAAAAGTCGGAGATCTTGTATTCGTGTTCACTCCGAGCAATGTTACTTTGTCTGTTGACGTAAACGCCAACCAGAATAAATTTAATGACTCGCTGTGGAGAGCTCCTTTACAGTAATACTGTACTCTGCAGTGATGTCTGTTATATTATGAGAAAGAGAGAGATAGTTGAATAGGAGGCATTTATTGCCTCTTTTTTTTATTTGCTTAAATCTTAAAATCGTGGTATATTTTCTACATTATGGAAATGAAGAGCATTGCAATCTGTTATAATCAAGAAATTTTGCATTCTGTTGAAGTTAAGGATAGACTTGCAGATATACTGCTGCGTAAAGGATTTAAGCCTGAGATTTTAAATATTGACAGTTTAAGGGATGGTTTCGATTTTGTGTTTGTAATCGGAGGGGACGGAACAATATTGAAAACTGCAAGGTTTTATGCAAAACATAAAACGCCTATTTTTGGAATAAATCTGGGCAGACTTGGCTTTCTTTCACAGTCTTCAAGAGAAGATATTGAGAAATCCGTCAATGAAATTTTAAACGGCAGATTTGTTGTTGAAGACAGAATTATGCTTCAGAGCGGAAGTTATTCCGCTTTAAATGACTTTGTAATAAAATGCTGTGATACTGGCAGGACATCAAGATTTTCATTGAAAATTAACAATAAATATGTTTGCGATTATCTTGCTGATGGTATTATAATCTCTACTCCTACTGGCTCTACAGCTTACGGACTATCAGCCGGCGGTCCTGTTTTAGCCCCGTCTTTAAAAGCTTTTGTTATAGTACCTATCTGCCCGCATACTCTTACTGCAAGACCTCTTGTAGTGCCCGATTGCGAGAAAATTACGGTATGCACAGATGCCAAATCAAAGTATGTTCTTTCAATTGATGGACAGGAACTGTACGAGTTTAATTCAGAACTGGAAATCGTAAAATCAGCTTATACCGCTAAATTGGCGTTGTTAAATAATTCTGAATTTTATTCAATTTTGAGAAATAAACTTCACTGGGCGATGCCTCCTGCCTATATAAATTAACGGGCATGCCATTTTTGTAGATATACTTGGATTACGCCGATTTATATTAAAATTTGTTCATAATTTCTGGGAAATTATTGTACTTTTTTTCTATTTAAAATAGTATGTTATTATATTATTGCAGATGAATAATTATATAATTACATAAAAGAGGTAAAAAAGTGGAAAATTTCGTATCAGATATCTTTGCTAAGAAAGATGAAACAACAAGCAATGATCAAACTCAAAGGTCTCCAATAAATCCTACTAATATTAAAGTTATCGGTGTCGGCGGCGGCGGCGGTAATGCTGTTAATAGAATGATTAAAGCAGGACTTTCAGGTGTTGAGTTCTGGTTAATGAATACAGATTTACAAGTTTTGGAATACGGCCAGACTAAAAACAGAATTCAGTTAGGTGCAAAATCAACTAACGGTCTTGGCGCCGGCGGTGATCCTTCAGTTGGTGAAAAAGCTGCTGAAGAAGTTCAACAGGAAATAACAGAAGCTTTAGACGGCGCAGATATGGTATTCATCACTGCAGGTATGGGCGGTGGAACAGGAACAGGTGCAGCGCCGGTTGTTGCAAAAATAGCTAAAGAATTAGGTATTTTGACAATTGCAGTTGTTACAAAACCGTTTACTTGGGAAGGCCGTAAAAGATTAAATCAGGCAAATCAAGGTTTGGAAAAACTTAGAGAGGCTGTTGATGCAGTTATTGTAGTGCCTAATGATAAATTGCTTCAGGTTGTAGACAGACAGGTTTCTTTGACAGAAGCATTTATTATTGTTGATGAAGTTCTTTTAAGAGGTGTTCAGGGTATTTCTGATATTATTACTGTACCCGGACTTATTAACGTTGACTTTGCTGATGTTAAATGTGTTATGCAGGCATCAGGCTCTGCTCTTATGGGTATCGGCCGCGGTCAGGGCGAAGGAAGAGCTGTCAAAGCTGCTGAAATTGCTATTAATTCTCAGCTGCTTGAATCTTCAATCAATGGTGCAACCGGTGTTATCGTTAATATCACAGGCGGTCCTGATATGACGCTTCATGAAATATCTGATGCAGCTAATATTATTCATGATGCTGTTAATGATGATGCAACTGTTATCATAGGTACAGCAGTTAATGAAAATATTCAGGGTGAAGTTCAAATTACAGTTATTGCAACAGGTTTTGAATTGAAAAATCAGCAGCCTGAACCTAAAACTGATGTAAAACAGTTGAGTGCTTCTGATTTCTTTGCAGGAACATTTAATTCAACTTCTAAAGCTCCTGCACAGCCTCAGCAAACAGTCAGAAGGACTTCAATGCCGGATGTATCACCAAGTTTTACAAACATTGAAATTCCGGACTTTTTGAAAAAGTAAATCACACTAACTCAGATGGAAGATGAAAAAGATATAAAGAGAACTGATTGTATCGGTTCTCTTTTTTTAGAAGATATTTTATTAATGTAACGAAATGTAAATCGGATTTTAAGATGCCTGAAACTCTTGCTATAAGCCTCATGGAATAGGATAGAATATGATGTAGATGGGGAACCAAATAGCAATTATTTGTGCCGAAATTTGTTAATAAATACATAGGGGATATTTGAATTAGAAAAACAAAATGGTCTCTAAAACAAAGCCATTAGGTGTTTGTTTAAAATTAATACGAGGAAAAAAGAAAGGGGAAATCAAGATTATGTCGAGATGGCAAATTCAAGGAACAGGGGATTATTACGCAAGATATAGTGCGTATGAAAAGTATTTAAGAGCAAATGCAAAAGATTTAGGTTTATCAGAAGCTCAGGTAAATGAACAATTAGGGCGTTATGCATATGGTTTACAACAAAAATCGCAGTATGAACCTGAAGATAGAATTAAAGGTAAAAATAAGGCAAAATCTATCGGAGAAACTCAGGTTAAAGGCAACCCAAATAATGTTACACAAGAATTAGAAAAAACTACAAAACAATTAGAAGTTTTAAAACAAGATTTAGGAAAAGGTGCAACATCAACGACCTATTTTGGTACTCCGGAACAGTTAAGAAATGCAGCGCCTTTAGGTAATATTGCTCCAGAAATTCCTGTAAAATCGGAATTTCAAAAAGCTTTGGAAAAATCACAGCTTTATAAGACAACAAGTGCAAATTCTGTTGACAAATTAGGTAAAAGAAAACAAAAACAAATTTTAGAAGAAATTGAGAAATTGGGAAAACTCGCCAAAACTGATGAAGAAATAAATCAGCTAAAACAACTCACCGAAAAATTTAGAGGCGGAAATGATCAAAAAGCCTTTAGTGAAGCTGTTCAAACGCAGGCCGCAAATTTGGATAAACAGAAGGCTGTAGAAAATAAACCGTCAGAACCAAAAACATGGCAAAAATATGCAGAAGCACATGGTACACAGTATAAAGCACCTGAAAAATTTGGTGGTATTGAAGCAGACAAAAAAGCACAGGAAATAATTGATGCAAATAAAAATAAAGGTGCGCGTACGACTATATTAGGTTCTCCTGAAGAGTATTGGAGAAATTATGAACAGAATAAACCTCGCACAGCAGTAATTAATGATTTTCTGGATGATGCAGAAAGAATAAATCCGCAAGCCGAAACAGTTGATGATATACTTGACGATGCTGCTAAATTGAAAACTGAAGCAGAGGCTGCATCCAAAGAATCAAAGGGATTTATGAACTCTGTTAAAAATGCAATGAAAGGTAAAAAAGGCAAAGTTGCATTAGCTGCAGGCGCATTAGCTGCAATTGGACTTGGAGCATACGCTTTATTCGGTGGCAAAGATGATGATAAAGTTGATGAAACTGAACAAAAGATGGATTTACCAAAATCTGATAATGTAAATCCTGAAAAAGATCAGTCTGAACCAGTAGAAGAAACTCCGAGCGAAACACAAGATTCTATTCCTGTAAAAACTGAGCAGGTTCCTCCGGTAGTAACAGTTCCTGTAGATCAAGCTCCTGTTGAAGAAGCAGAGAATAATGAACCGGAAGAAACAGAAAAAGTGGAAGAACAAGAAGCTGAAAAACCTGTAACTTCTGCAGAAGATACTGAAGAAGGAAAACAAGCAACTGAACCACAAGAACAAGAAGAAACTGCAGAAAATCAGATTAAAGAAGAATATATTGTTCAAAAAGGCGACAGTTTCTGGAATTTGGCTAAAAAACATTTGATGGAAGCTCATAAAGATGATCCGGATTACAAACCGACTAACAAAGAAATATATGATTTGACAATGAAATTCTTGAAAGATAATAATTATAAATTAGATGAAAATAATTACTATCCTAATCCGATGCTTCATCCTGGAGACAAATTAAATCTTGCAGCTTAATTAATAAAAACGAAAAGACCGCTTGTCAAAAGCGGTCTTTTTTTATTAACTACAGTAGTTGTTACGCTTCTTATCGAACAATGACAAAAATATATTAAGCAAAACAGATGCGAGGGAAAAGAAGATCCTGAAACAAGTTCAGGATGACGATAATACCTGAGTGCATAGACATGCAAAAGCGCCTTTAAAATATATTGAAATTAATTCAGTATAATTAAAAGCGCTTTATACAATTCTTTAAGCCGTCATGGGTGGAGCGGCTACGCTCCTTAGTCTTTTGCGTGGCCTGCAGTTCCAAGAACGTCGCGCATTTTGTGCATAACCATTTCTTTAACAGCAGTTCTGCCCGGTCCCATATATTCTCTAGGATCGAATTTTTCAGGATGTTCAACAAAGAATTCTCTGATTGTTGAAGTCATAGCCAATCTCAAGTCTGTATCAATGTTGATTTTAGCAACACCGTGTTTAGAAGCGTAGTTAAGCATATCTTCCGGAACACCTTGAGCGTCAGGCAGCTGACCGCCGAACTTATTACATTTAGCAACGAATTCAGCAGGAACTGATGAAGATCCGTGCAATACTAACGGATAGTCATAGCCTACAACTTCATTTACTGCTTTTTTAATTTCAGCGAGTCTTTCAAAGTCTAATTTAGCTTCGCCTTTGAATTTGTAAGCACCGTGAGAAGTTCCGATAGCAACTGCTAAAGAGTCGCATCCTGTTTCTTTTACAAATCTTGCAGCTTCTTCAGGATCGGTGTATGTTGAATCTTTTGCATGAACTTTAACATCATCTTCAACACCTGCAAGTTTTCCGAGTTCAGCTTCAACAGAAACTCCGCGCTGATGAGCGTAATCAACAACCTGTTTAGTTAATTTGATGTTTTCTTCTAACGGGAATCTGGAACCGTCAATCATAACAGAAGAAAATCCGCCGTCAATACAAGCTTTACAAATATCAAAATCAGCACCGTGATCGAGGTGTAAAGCGATAGGAACTGTAGTTGTAGCTAAAGCAGCTTCAACCAGTTTAATTAAGTAAGTTTGGTTAGCGTATTTTCTTGCGCCTGCAGAAACCTGTAAAATGATAGGTGATTGAGTTTCTTCAGCGGCTTCTGCAATACCTTGCAAAATTTCCATGTTGTTAACGTTGTAAGCACCAATAGCATATTTCCCTGCGAGTGCTTTTTTGAACATTTCTCCTGTTCCAACTAATTTTCTTTCACTCATTTGAGTTCTCCTTCTTTTATACTAATTGCTGACACCTGTCAGACTTATTTTTGAGAAAGTTTAAATACATTAATTTAAGTACACATGTAAAGTACAACAAACAAAAACACGGTGCAAGTGTAAAGAAATATTAATATCGTATATACTATTTTACAAATCCGAAAATGAGTTGTTATAATAGGCTTGTAAGGGTTTAATGAAAAAAAAGAATAGCAAAAAAATTTTTTAGTTGCTTTAAAAAATTATATATGGTGAAAAATTAAGAAAACGGAGTTAAGACTATGACAATCAGACCAGTAACATCTGTAAATTTGACAAACAGTTACAATCAAGTGAATTTTAGGGGAAGAAGAAAAAATGTATCAGACAACGCGGGACCTTCAAGAATAACAGTTCCTCACCGTCTGGCAGTACCTTTGGCGGCAACGGTGCTCGCAATGTGTCCGATGGCAAATGCTTCCGCTGTTCAATCTGAAATGTCTGAATTTGATTCTCCTGCAAAGATTGAAATGGTTGAATCTCCGAATGTATCAGAAGGAAACGAAACAGTTGTTGCGTCAAAAACTTTTCCGTCTGTTAAGGGGCCAAAATTTGAAACAATAACTCCTAAGATAACTCTTATAAATACAAAAGGCGGTTCAGGTTTTGATAAGATAGTTTACTCTGAAAGTGTAAGTGAAGATGGCAGACATATAATGGACTTGGACTATAAGATATCTGCTTTAAACAGGGCAAATTATACTCTTTTTGGAGATGACGGCTCCAAAGCAAATACTTTGACTTTTTACGATATTGAATTGATAAATGAAAAATCTTTTGTCAAATCTGCCCCGATGTATTCAGATATTACCAGTGAAATGAAAAACTATATTGAGAATGCATTGAAATCGGTAGATAATAATGCTGATATAAAGATAAATACTTATGATGTCGGTTTGCGTCAGACTAATATGAGCTTGCAAAATGTCCCTAACGGAGATATTTTGAAAGATGCTCAACCGTTTGAAAATTTCGGGTCTTTGGAAGGCTCTTCAAGTATTACGACTAAAAACGGAACTTATACAATAGGTTTTTATTCAAAAGATAATAATCCGGATGACGCAGAACTTGTAACGGTTAAAAAAGAGGGGTATCCTGAACTTCAGGTCAAAGGGGTTTATGTAAATAATGCTTATTTTAATAAGAATGACAGTAATCCTCAAAAGCTTTTATACGGTTCTGTTTATTTATTAGGTAAAGATAATAATGGGCATCGTAAGCATTATTTCCTAATAGATGATGATTTGACTGCTAAGCTTATTGCTATTTTTGAACAGCCGGCATTTAAAAATGCTCTTGAATATGTTGATATGAGGAATAAAATTAATAATTATTCGGCTGTACCATTTAATAAATGTATATTAGCAAATTTAGATGATGAATAATAATTATTAACAATTGTAAATTTTTTATATCATGTTGAAATAGCCTGATTTTGCATGTTTTTACATGTGTAGTGAGAAAAGCAGAGAGTTTATAATGTCAATAATAGATAACAGCAGTAATATAAATAAACTTACAAGTAGTTCCTTGAACACTGCATCTGTGCCAAGCCAGCAAAGTAGTGCTTCTGCTTCTCCGCTTCCTTTGGTTGATATACAAAAGCAGGAATTATTAAAAAAATTAGGTATTACTCTTGAACAATATGAAGCTTTAAAAGCTCGGGTGCCTGATTTTGATACTTTTAGCTTGGATAAACAGGCTGAAATAATTACTTCTTTAAATACTGAAAAAGTAAAAACTGTTCAAAATACTTCTGAACAGGAAGAAGCTGCTCAACCTAAAACTGAAAAACAGATTTATAACGAAAAAAATCCTGATGCAAAAGTTGAAGATTGTTATTTGGCTTTTACAAAAAATACTTATATTTATGGAATAAAAGGCAAGAATGGGAATATTATAGCGCAGTCTCATTCTGAAGAAGATTGGAATAAGCTTTCAAATGCGGAAAAACAAGCAGAGATAGAAAAAATAAAAGCTTTTATTGATAAAGATGAAAGATTAAAGAATGTAAAAGAAGTTTTTGTTTCTGCAACTGAGAAGAATAAAAATTTGAAAGAAGCTGCTGCTGATTCTGTTATGCGCGGAATCCAAACAGCAGAATTTAATGATGTTTCATATATTGAATTTTTGCAGAAAGATGAATATGAAAGATTAGATCTTGAAAATGAATATTTATTAGATCAAGAAAGTGTTAATAAAAATAACTTAAACGCATCTGACCGAGCACGAATGAAAGAATTTGTAACTCTTAAAGAACAGGTTGGCAAAATTGTTTCTGCAAAAATTGGTGAAGATGTTACAAATAATCTTGATATGTCTGATGTCGGCAAATACATGAGATATTACAATTTGGACAAAGCAGAGCTTAAGCGTAATGCGATTTTAGATAAACCGGCTGAATCAAGAACTGCCAAAGAAATAGATTTTATAAATAATTTCCAAAATCTGGAAGTTACCCGTAATAAAGCAAAAGCTCAAAAACTATTATCATTGCAAGATGAATTGGATTCCTATGAAACAAAGCTCCAGAACGGGCAAGAATTGTCCACAGAAGAAAAGGCTGCTTATAATTCTATAAAACAATATTTCTCCGGTGCTGAGGCAAAATATTTGAAGAAGTTTGCGGCAGAATTTTTACCGCAGCCTAAAACGGATTATGAAAAATCAGTTGCTTCTGATGTAGAAAATTTTCAATCACAGACTAAAGATTTTGTGAATGGCTCTGACCTGGAAACAGCTGCTGCTCTTAGTTTTTTAGAAACAAGAACTAAAGGAATGCCAGAAAAAGATAAGGCTAAGTATCTAGATACATTTTTTAAATTTTATAATACGGAAGCAGCTGTAAATCTCTACGGTGGTTATGCTAAACAGTATAAGAATTTATGGGATAATAACTGTCATTTGGATAAACAGGTTAACAATCTTATAAGTGCATCTCTTGAAGACCAGAAGAAAGTTGAAAATAATATAAAGTCTTTAGCTAATTCAAATGATCCTATGTCTACGAAATATGCTGCAGTGTTAACTATAACAGGTAGTAATAATCTTGGAAAATCCTGCAATCCGGAAGATGATGATCATAAACTTAGTTGGAATAATCATTCATCGAAATTTAAGGATGCTGATGTTCAAATAGCATCTCAAAAAATGAATGAAACTATAGTTGATGAAGACAAACAAAATCAAGCAGTTATAACATTACAGAGCAGTGAAAATGCCACGGAAGAATTGCAGTTATATGCCTCTGATAATGCTGATAAGTTAAAAGGTAAAGCCCAATTAACTTCATTAGATATCGCAACGGGTAAATCTGATAACGCTCTTAAAAGAGCTGCTGAAAATGGTATTTTTTCAAGATTAGAGAAAGAAAACCAACAGCAGGCAATGGCTTTAGAACACCAAAGATTGGAAGAACGCTTAGATAAAGAAGAAGCTGTAAAATATTCAAATATGCTGGCTGATCAGATAAAGGATTGCCATAAAGATAACCAGCTTGCTATGCATAATGAAATGATGACTTCTAAATATTCGGAAGTTCAGGAACATGTTGCAGGTAATATCAAAGATTACGATCCTACAGTGCAGACCAAAGCTCTTGAAACAGTATTAGCATCCGGTAACGAAAAGGCTATAGAAGCGGCTGCAGAAAGTGTCAAGTATTCTCCTGACTGCGTTAAATCTGAAATGGCAGAAGTTATTGAAGCTTATGCTTCCGATAATGCAATTCAGGCAGACAGCGCTATACTTGAACAATTTGCTGATTTATTACCTTTGCAAGCAAAAACAATTCAGGAAAAGATTGCGAGCGGTCAGATTTTATCAGAAAATGAACTTTCAACTCTTTCCGTTACTGAAAGAAGAAATTATTTCGCTTCATTCTTCAAAAAACTTCCGGTTGACAAAAAAATCAAACTGCTTGCTTCAATGCCTGATTCACAGAAAAAGACAGTGTATACACTCATAGCAAGAACAGATTCTGCTTTATTCAATGCAATTATCAAGGACAAAGACAGAGCCGATCAATTGTTATCAATGGGGCTGCCGGAAGATGTAAATAACAAAATTAAAGGTGTTGTCAGCTTTTTAGCTGTATCTGATATAGGTTATCAAAATATCGCCGCAAAATATGATATTGCATACGATAATAATGATGAAGTAGCGGAGAAAGATAAAAAATATGCGACAAAACCCGAAGATTTTGATACTAAAGAAATTTATAAAAAAGACAAAAAAGGTAATATCCTTGCATAAAAGATTGAAATTGTAGTTTGTGAAAAACGAAAAGCCTCTTTTAAAGAGGCTTTTTTGTTCTTGATTTTTTGTCTTTTTTATATTTTAATATTCTTACAGCGATTTTGTTTTTTTTGTCATTCTGAATTTGTTTCGGAATCTCAATAATATATCGCAAGTTCCATAGAAAGAAGACAATTTTAAATTGCCCGAAAAAATAGCAAAAGAAATTAAATTAGCCAGATATGCCGGTTTTTGTTACGGCGTGAAAAGAGCTGTAGAAACCGTTAAAAAGTTAAAGGCTGAAAACCCTGATAAAAATGTTTTTGTTTTGGGGGAACTTATTCATAACACACATGTTATTCATGAACTTGAAAAACTCGGGATAAAAACTTTAACAGAAATCCCTGAACATGGAGACGGTATCTGTGTTATAAGAAGCCATGGCGAAAGCCCGCAGGTTATTGAAAAAATTAAACAGGCGGGATTTGAACCTGTTGATTTGACCTGTCCTGACGTTAAAAAAGTGCAGCAGAAAGCAGTTGAACTTGCAAAAGAAGGATATTTTTTGGTAATAGTAGGCAAATCAGAACATCCGGAAGTTATTGCAATAAGAGCAAATGCGGAGTTATGGAGCACGAATGTCGTTGTTGCTGCATCAGTTGAGCAGTTGAAAGAATTTGAAGCGCAGATAAAAGCTCATAAGCGTGTGGGAGTTGTTGTGCAGACAACTCAACGGCTTACGACTTTGAATTCCATAGTTGAATATTTAACCTCAATAGCTAAAGAAATTCATATTGCAAACACGATTTGTCAAAGTACTGCTTTGCGTCAGAAGGAAGCAAGGCAACTTGCGGATGAAAGCGATTTGGTTATTGTTGTTGGTTCTAAAAAAAGTGCTAATACAACGCATTTGGCGGAAATTTTAAAAGATATTACAAAGACAATTCATATTGAAAATGCTGAAGAATTGGATTTATATAAAGATTTAATTAACAATGCGCAAAAAATTGCGGTTACTGCAGGAGCTTCAACCCCGCAGGATATTATTGAAAAAGTTATAAATGTCTTAAAGTCATTCTGAACTTGATTCAGAATCTGTTAAAATTGAATTACTATCTTATAAGAAAGGAAAAAATAAAAAATGACAGCAACATTAGAAAAAACAAACTTAGACGAATTTGAAAGATTATTGGAAGAATCTTTTTCAAAATCTTATTCAGTAGCCGATATTGTAGAAGGCACAGTTATGAAAAAAGAAAGCGACGGATATTTAATCAGCGTTAAAGGTGCTAAAACAGAAGCTTTCTTACCATCAAAAGAGATTTCATCTTCTGAAGGTGCAGACAATCTTGAAGTAGGTGATGAAAGAGAATTCTATGTATTAAAAGAAGAAAACGATGAAGAAGGTATGATTCTTTCTCTTAAAAGACTTGCTAATGCTCAGGCATGGGCTCAGCTTAATGATGCAAAAGTTCAAGGTGATACTATACTTGCTAAAGTTGTTTCTATCGTTAAAGGCGGAGTGCTGGTTGACGTTGCAGATTTAAAAGGTTTTATTCCTTCTTCTCAATTGAGAACCGGTACACCTTTTGACGGTTTGATTGATACAAAAATCGAAGTTAAAGTTCTGGAAGCTGATCCGAAAAAGAACAAATTAATCTTATCTCAAAGACAGGCAGTAGCAGAACAGAGAGATCAGGTTGTTGATAATATTCTTTCTGAACTAGAAGAAGACCAGATTGTAAAAGGCGAGGTCGTAAGAATTGCTGATTTTGGTGCATTTGTTGATATCAACGGTATTGACGGACTTCTTCCGATTTCCGAAATTTCATGGTCAAGAATTAAACACCCTTCTGATGTAATTTCTCTTGGTGAAACAATAGAAGTTAAAATTATCAAAATTGATAACGAATTAAAGAGAATTTCTCTGTCTTTAAAAAGAATGGGCGAAGATCCATGGCAGCAAATTGAAGGTCAGTTTGAAGAAGGTCAGATTATAACAGGTACTGTTAACAAGGTAACCGGTTTCGGTGCATTTATTAACATTTTCCCGGGAGTTGAAGCATTATTGCCTGTTTCTGAAATGGCAGAAGAAAATGTTAATCCTTTTAATGCTTTCAAAGTCGGCGACAGTGTAGAAGTTTTAATTAAGAAATTCACACCGCAAGAACACAGAATTGCGCTGAGCATTAAAGATATTAACAAAGACGCTGAATAGCATTGGATTTTATAAGTAAAGCGGGCTTGAAAAGTCCGCTTTATTTTGTTATAATAAAAAAGGTATTACGAAATGGAGGGGAGCAGTATGAGATTATTACGAAATGTAAATCGGGGGGGGGGCATT
>ULJB01000039.1_pt1 | contig 13291 bp, 10 predicted proteins | sample 1950771 | NCBI WGS metagenome assembly ULJB01 (sample SAMEA4835461, study PRJEB28245) | human gut metagenome | biome: gut microbiome; material: fecal sample | place: Denmark | collected 2008
AAAGCAAAAGTTAAAGATCTGGCAGAAGTAATATCTTCTAAAATAACAGGGATAGATACAAAAATAGAAAATCCCGATATTGAACTTGTAAACAGGATTTTGAGTTAATATGAACGAATTGGCAAATTTTTGGAACTTAATAGTTGAATCAAATACTTTTAATTTTGCAGTATTGCTGATTATTTTTGCAGTATTGTTCAAAAAATTAAATATATCCTCCGGTGTTGAAAAAATAAAACAGGATATCATTAACACAATTAATAATGCAAAGAATGAACGTGAAAATGCCAAAAATAAACTTCTTGATGCCGAAAAATCAATCGAACATATTAATGAAGATATTAAACAGCGTCTTGATGAAGCCTCACAAAGAGGTGAAGGAATTGCAAGACAAATATTATCAAATACAGAAGAACAGGTTCAGCTTATAGAAAAAAATATTTCAAGAGTCATTTCTGCCGAAGAAAAAACTTTATCGGCTCAAATGACAGCAAAAACTTTACGTGCATCAATAGAACTTGCTAAACAGCATATTAAACACTCTATCGCAAATAATCCTGAACTGCATAACAAGTTTATTGATGAAAGCATTGAAAATATAGACAAGGTGTAATCTTATGATTGGCAATACGGAAAAACAAATCTCTACATCAGCAAAAAATTATGCGGATTCTTTAATAAAAGTCGGCAAAGATGGCGTAATGACGTATGAAGCTATCCTGAATGATTTGAATACTGTAAAAGAAATTACTTCAGAATCTGATGAACTTGTAAAAGTTCTTGAAAACCCTTCAATTTCAATAAATACAAAAAATGAAATTATAGACAGTGTTTTTGCAAATCAAATCAGCGATAAAACCGCTAATTTCCTGAAAATATTGATTGATAAAAAAAGATTTAATGAATTAGATCAAATTATTCAATGCTATAAAAGCGAAGTTGATGATATAAATAATATTAAACGTGTTGAAGTTGTTTCTGCAGTTGAGCTTTCTGAGGACAGAAAACAAAGATTAACAGAAAAACTTCAAGCAAAATTACAAAAACAGGTGAACGTCAGCTGGCTATTAGATGATGAAATTATTGGAGGGCTGATTATAAAAATTGATGACGATGTCATTGATAACAGCCTGAAAAATAAATTGGAAAGTTTAAGCAAAAATATAATATAAAGGGGAAATTATGGCACTTATTAAACCGGATGAAATCAGTTCTATAATTAAAAGCAAAATCGAAAACTACGACCTTCAATCCGAAGTATCAAATACGGGAACGGTAATTGAAGTCGGAGATGGTATCGCAAGAATATACGGACTGAGAAATGTAATGTCAAATGAGCTTGTAACGTTTGAAGACGGGAAAAATACTCTCGGAATTACACTGAACCTAGAAGAAGATAATGTCGGTGTAGTAATTCTCGGAGAATACACCCAGATTAAAGAAGGCATGACCGTTAAAACTACAGGCAGAATTGCATCAGTCCCTGTCGGCGATGCTCTTATCGGAAGAATTGTTGATCCGACAGGCAAACCTATTGACGGAAAAGGTGAAATCGAGGCAGGTAAAACACGCCCGATAGAAAGAGTTGCCCCCGGTATTGTTGCTAGAAAATCAGTTCATCAGCCTTTGCAGACAGGTTTAACTGCGATTGACGCTTTAACACCCATCGGCAGAGGACAGCGTGAATTAATTATCGGCGACAGACAGACAGGTAAAACCGCAATTGCAATTGATACGATTATCAATCAGAAAGGGCAGAACGTAATTTGTATTTACGTTGCAATCGGCCAGAAAGCTTCAACCGTAGCACAAATCGCAAAAACTCTGGAAGAACACGGTGCTATGGAATATTCAATCATTGTATCGGCAACAGCCAATGAAGCAGCACCTTTGCAGTATATCGCTCCGTTTGCAGGGGTTGCAATAGGTGAAGAATTTATGGAACAGGGCAAAGATGTTTTAATCATTTATGATGATTTGTCAAAACATGCTCAGGCATATCGTGCAATGAGCTTGCTTCTTAAAAGACCACCGGGACGTGAAGCATATCCGGGGGACGTATTCTACCTGCACTCAAGATTGCTTGAACGTGCGGTAAAGCTTAATGATGAATTGGGCGGAGGCAGCATTACAGCCCTGCCTATTATCGAAACTCAGGCAGGAGATGTTTCCGCTTACATCCCGACAAACGTAATTTCTATTACTGACGGACAGATTTTCTTAGAATCAAACCTGTTTAACTCTGGTGTAAGACCGGCTATCAACGCAGGTATTTCAGTATCACGTGTAGGCGGTGCAGCACAGACTAAAGCCATTAAGCAGGTCGCAGGAAAGTTAAGACTTGATCTGGCTCAATTCAGAGAACTTGAAGCTTTTGCACAATTTGCATCTGATCTTGATCAGGCAACAAAAAATCAGCTTCTTAGAGGCGAAAAACTGACAGAAGTGTTGAAACAGCCTCAATATAACCCTTTAAGCGTTGCAGAACAGGTTACAATTTTGTTTGCCGCAAACGAAGGAATTCTTGATGATGTAGCAAATACTGAAATCAGCAAATTCAAAAAAGAATGGTTTGCTTACCTTAATACAAACCTTTCTGATCTTGCTTCAAGACTTAATGAAGGAGCAAAACTTGAAGATGCCGATAAAGAAGAGATTAAACAGGCATTGCAAAACTTCAAGAAGACTTTTTAGGCAGTTATCAAGAAAGGACAGCTTATATAGCTGTAAAGGTGCTAGGAGTAAGCAAAGAGCCTGAAACGCAGAGATCAATCTGACGTTCAGGATGACGAAAGTACCCGAGTGCGTTGACAAAACAAAGCGGTAATGCCAAAATAGAATAAGTTAATGCAGAACAAATAAAAAGCGCCTCGAAAGCAGTTGTAAGCTATAGTAAAAAGAAAGGAAAGTTTATAAAGCAAAAAAGGTGCGAGGGACAAGAAAAAGTTCCTAAAACGAGTTCAGGATGACAAAAGTACCCGAGTGCGTTGACAGAATAAAGCGGTAATGCCAAAATAGAATAAGTTAATGCAGAACAAATAAAAAGCGCCTTGAAAACAATTGTAAGCTATGGTATAAAAATGGCAAATTTGAAAGATATAAAAAACAGAATACAGAGCGTCAAAAGTACACAAAAAATAACGCGTGCAATGAAAATGGTCGCAGCCGCAAAGGTTAAAAAGGCTGAAAATACTGTTAAAGCGTCAAGACCGTTTACATATGAACTAACCGGTATGTTCAAAAAGCTTTTAGCATCTGTTGGTTCATACAGCGCACAGAGTCTCAAGATTAAATCAGCAGTTGATAATTATCCAGAACTTTTGAAGGTAAGAGAAATAAAAACCGTAGGACTTCTTGTTATAACATCTAACAAAGGGCTTGCCGGAGCTTATAATGCCAATGTAGTAAGAAAAACACTGCAGACTATAAAAGATTATCAGAATCAGGGCATTAAAACAATTCTGTTTATAGTCGGACAAAAGGGCATTTCTTCTTTAAAAAGGAAATGTAAAGATTTTGACTGCGAAATTGTGAAAACCTATCTCGGCGTTGCTAATAACCCTTCTGGAGAAGGTGCTAAAATAATAATCGAAGATATTGCAGAATATTTTGTATCTCATAAAATAGACAAAATTGAAGTTATAACAACGAGATTTAAAAATATGATGAGCTATTTTGTTGAAAACTGGACAATATTGCCGCTCAAAGGTTTGCACGATGATGAAGAAAAACTTCATGATAATGTGATAGATCCTTTAATGGAATTTATGCCTGATATGCATAATATTTTGCAAAAAGTTGTTCCTATGTATATGACAAACATTTTATACCAGTCATTATTAGAAGCTCAGGCAAGTGAACTCGCAAGCAGAATGACAGCAATGTCTGCTGCTACCAGCAACGCGGAAAAAATGATTAACGAATTATCTGTTGAATACAATAAAACACGTCAATTTGCAATTACCCAGGAAATTATAGAAGTAGTTTCAGGCGCTAACGCTCAGTTAGGATAATTATTAAATATTGAATAAAAGTGATAAAAAATTATCTGTTTTTTTATAAAAAAACAGATAATTTTATTTAGAAAATAGGCAGTAATCTGTCAAGTGAAAAATCCAAAGCTTTCGCGATGTTCACAACCACTGGAATTGTAGGACAAACTTTTTTATTTTCAATACGGTATAAATGCTGCGGTATAATATCAGCCTGCTCAACCAAGTATTCCTGAGAATATTTTTTTCTTGCCCGCCCGACTCTTATAAAAAAATTCATTTCTTTAGTAAATCAGATACTAATATCTGCTGAACTGGATTACGGTCCAAGAGAGGACTGGCATATAGGACAAATGCGAAGCTCTGAGTCAGCCTAGGATTTTTTTAATACTTATATTAAACCTTATGTAAAAAGTTTAGAAATCAAAAAAAGACAGCTTCTAAATGAAAACATGGTAACATTACGTTTTACTGACGGATCACAAATGAGTGTAAAAATAGGCTCTTGCGATGAAAGCTGCTTGAACAAAATCAGTATGAATTTCCTAAAGATTACCCGATACGCCTGTAACTCCAAAATTAATACAAAATTCAGGATAATCAGTATTTTTTTACATCTGACTGCTTAAAAAAGCCAGATTTTCAGGTTTAATCATTGCCTGGTACTGGTCGTTTGCAGATGGCTGAACATGCTGCTGTTTTGCTTTTTCTGCAGCAATCCTTGCTTTACGTTTTTCTTCTGATTTATTTGTCATATAAATATTAAGTTTTGGAATACCTACACCGAGTACAAGACCAGAATACAAGTATCCGGCAATCTGTGCAATGTTTAATGCCCACAACTTACCTTTTGTTTCTTTTCTTATAGCATCACTTACTTGAGAAGATGAAAGTTTCTTTATCAACTGTTTAAATTTCAGAGCTTTGTTATTTTCTACAGTATCAATACCTGCAGCTTTCAAACCCCTGTAAAGAACTTCATCTCTTGTTACAAGAGGAGCTTTTATAATTTTATTAAAGAATCCTTTGCCATGCTCTTTTTCACTGTAGTTCAAAAGATTTTGATCCATGGCATTTGCAGTCATTTTTGCTACAAAATTACCGAGTACAAGCCAGTTAAAGAAACCTAAGACATCTTTCACAACAGATTCTCTAAGTTCGTCCTTATCACGTGCTACCAAAAATCTTGACATAATAGTAACACCATAAATAAATTTAAACTGGTCTAATGTCGGAATAAGACCTTTAAATTGAATTTTTTTCAAAATACCTTTTACTCCGCCGTCAAGACCTATAGTAGATATAACAGCTCCGCCAAATAATGCTGCGGCTCCGGCTTTCAAGACTTTAAATAAACCTGAATTATCTTTTTCTCTGCCTTCAACACCGACAAAGCCATCACTGCCTGTCTTTTTCTTAGTCAAATAAATATTCAAAGGCTGAATTGACATACCGATTGCAGATGCAATTCCGATACCGAGAAGCGAACGGCTGAGGTTCATACGCTTCAAATCAGAAAGATATTTGTTATCTTTTAACTCTTTCGCAAAAGAGTTAACAATATTTTCATTTTTATTAACAAATGTTCTTGTAACATTATAGACACTGTCTATGATATTTCCTAAAGAAGATGTTTTCTGATCTTTAGCCAGTCTGAACGTATTTTCAGATCCTGTAGCCTGGGTAATTACTGAATGAGCATATTCTTTTAAATCCTTGGAAATAACAGCCGGAGCTTTATCGTCATTTAAAACTTTACTGAATTTTTCAACCACATCATTGAGCTTATTTTCAGGAATTTTAATCCAATCATCACCCACTCTTGTTTCAGCCGAACCTAAAACATCTTTCAAATACTCGTTTAAGGGCTCTTTATTTCCTGCTTTAACCTGCTTATCCCATGCTTTTCCTAAAAGTTCAAGCGTATCATCATCAACAAACATTTTTTGAGCTTTAATACCGTATTTTTTATTCAAAGCAGAAGCGAGTGCAACACCAGCTATCGTTCCGTATACCCCGACAAGTGAATGGTTTGCTGTGCCTGAGCCTTCTCTGCGGACAGTTTCCATACCGGCAGCAGGGCCTCTGTTTGTTAAATCAATTGCAGATCTCGGTATAACCATTGAACCTAAATCTACAAGATTAGCGCCCCAGGCCTGATTAGTATCCAAAAATCTTAAGCCCATGGTGAATGCATCAAATGCTCCGGTGAATTTAACGTTATTATTATTATTTTTTTTATATTGTTTTTGTTGTATTTGCGGGGTAGTTTGTTGAATTTTCATAATTAATTTTCTCCTTACGAATTAAAAAATGACTTAAACGCAGTGTTATCCTTGATTAAAGATTTTGAGAAATCATCAGCAGTATTTGATGATAAATTCTCATCCGCTTTAGACGATTCCGATGTTCGTCCGTTTGACGGAGAGGATGCGTTTAAGGATGCGGAATTATTATGTTTTTCCGCTTCCAGCTTCGCAAGTTCTGCGGCATGTTTTTTATTTGTTTTCGACCTTGTGTATAACGGGATAAATACGCCTAATGCAAGTAATGAGAATACGATATTGCCAATCTGGCAGATAGTTCTCAAACGCTTGTCGTTATGCGTTGCAAGTTCATCTGAAGATTTCAAAGAAGTATGTTTAGCCCAGTGCCAGAATTTTTTGAACATATTTGCATCTTTATCCGGTGCTTCTTTTAATCGGTTAATCAGGTGAACTCCTTCTTTTTTATGTTTATGTTCGAGGAAAGTTGCAATGCCCTTAGCAACATAATCTCCAAGGAAATAGAAGCTGGAGAATGTAGCAATATCCCTAACTGTAGCTTCACGCAGTTCATTTTTGTCTTCAGAAGCACCCATACGGCTTGCAAACGTGGCAGTAGAAATTATTCTTGCCTGATCCATTGTCGGGAAAATCCCTTTAAACTGGAAAATATTTTTCAATACGGGTCTGTCCATAAACATAGAAAGCCCGCAGACACCAATCATAGAACCAATGGAAATAAATTTCTGTGCAAGCAGTTCTCTTTTTTCTTTAGGAGTAAGCTCTTTATGCTCGGTATCTTTATTAAAATCTTTATAAATCGGTGCGCCTTTTCTTCCAGAAGTTTTACGCGTAATCCATCTGTTAATAGGCTGCATCGAAATTGCAAGCGGAATAATTATGCCTAAACCGCCAATACTCTTCCAGTTTACAAGTCTTTTAGCTTTATTAAAGTATTTAGTAAGCTTATCAGCGTCAGTAATATTTTCTTTTACAACACCTCTTAGCATCTTAACAGTATCTTCGCAGAGAGATTCAAGATTATTAGAAAAATAACTTTTATCACCATGGAATTTAATATTTTCCGCAACAAGAGTTTCTTCAACTATGTCTCTATAAGCTTTTTTAAATTGTTTCGAGCTGTATTTGTCGGATTGAGTAAGTTTTACAAACTCGTTAACAGCATTATGGACTTTTTCATTACCTATTTTTCCGACAAAATTACCGTTTTTATCTTTTTTAATATCAAGTATTTCGTCAAAATATTTTGTAGCATGAGCATCAACCCCTGAAAGACTTCCTAGTTCGTTTCTGAATGTATTGTAAATTTTCTCTTCCTGAGTGGCACCGTTTGCTTCGTGGTAGAACTTGTGAATTTTATCTATAGAATCCCCGTTTGCCCATGTATTAATAAGGTTAGCCTTATGGAAACCACTCATAATGGGACGCTGCAAAAGCGATGCAACCCCCATAACAATAAAGCTCGGAATTAAACAGTTGACAATAAGTCCGGAAGATTCACGTCTGAATGCCTCAAATCCAGCGTAACTGTTTGATTCTTTTGTTTCAACAATTGTACGTGGAATGATAGCGGTTGATAAATCAAGCACAGAGACATTAACCATAGGTTGTTTCTCGCACTGCTGAACCAATAAAATAGGTAAATCTGCTAATCCGCCGTTGAATGCCGGATTTTTTTGCGCATCATTACCCTTGCGCGGGGTATTGTTATTTCTATTTATACTAGCTAAACTAACTTTTTCTAACATAATATAGTCTGGATTAAAACTTCACACTCATTATAACAATGACACATTAATATTAAAAGACGTGCACAAAAAAAATTGCCTTATTTCAAGGAATTGTTAAGGAGATATTAAGAACATTTATTGATTTTTTTATTAAAAATAGGAAAATATGAAATAAATTTTAAAGATTTTTACGAAAAAACTTTATAAAAAATAACAAAAAATAAGATATTTGATAAAAAAATGATGTAATTTAATTGTAAATTATTGTAAAGATTACGCTTAATATTCCGAATTAGTATAGACAAAATATATACTAAACTAATTTTTTAACGAATTCAACAGCATGGTCTTTTGTAATAACATCTCCTGAAATTTGAGCTTCATGCAAAGCTTCCATGATTTCGCCGAGCTTTTTAGAAGGTTTTATATTCAGAATTTTCATAACATCGTTACCATCAAGCAGTTTCGGAAGAGGTTTTAAAGTCTCTCTTGCTTCAAGATAAAAACGCAAAAGCATATTTAGAGATGTAATATTGCGCTCGACTATTTCATCGGTAATTTCAGGACCGCGTGCAGAAAGCCTGTCAGCCTGTGCTAAAATAACAGCATCGATAGAATTTGTATCCATTTTTCTAACGTAACGCATCATTATTTTTTCAGTTATCTGCACAGAAGTCATTACATGCGAAGGATAAATATGATATTTTATCATTGAAGAAATATAATCAATCTGTTTATTAGAAAAATGCAAATCTTTTAATATCTTAACAGACATTTTCGCACCTACATCATCGTGTTTTATAAATCTATGCTTTCCTTCATCTATTCTCCATGTAGAAAACTTGCCGATATCATGCATGAATCCGGCCAGCTTTAAATGAGCAAGTCTTGAAAATCCTCCAAAATCAATTGCGTTAAGATGCTCTTTTACAACATCAGAAGATTCATTATACAAATTTTGAATTTGCTTAACAGTTTCAATTGAATGATGGAACAAATCAAGATGATGATGAGAATTTGGCGGAACCTGCTTCAGTTCTTTTACAAACGGGAAAATTTCTTCCAAAAGCCAGGTTTTATTCATGTTTTCAAGAGCAATATGAGCATATTCACCGCTGAAAAGTTTTAAAATTTCATAATTTATACGCTCAACAGCAGGCTTATGTATTAAATCAGAATATTTGCATACAGCGTTAATAGTTTCCGGCGCAAGCTGAAATCCATACAATGCCTGAAAGCGGTAAACTCTTAATAAGCGAAGCGGATCATCGACAAAATTCAACTCATTTACATAGTTAATACATTTATTTTTTATATCAGTAACACCGCCTGATATATCAATTACATCACCTGTTCGAATATTTACGGCAATTGCGTTAATCGTCAAATCCCTCCGCATCAAATCTTTTTCAATAGAATCACCAGCAGGATTTGTTACATCTATATAATTAATTTTATCAGGCAAAACCAGCCTGTAAATTCTATTTTCTTCATCTAGAGGCACAAACGTTGCATCAAATAAATCCGAAAGTTTAAGAGCAAATTTTCTTGCATCTTCATCCATTACGATAATATCTCTATCAGTACTCTCTAATCCCATATAGTAATCGCGTACGGTTCCGCCGACAAGAAAAATTTCATTATCAAATTTTTCAATTATCTTAGATAAAATTTCATCAGATTTAATTTTTTCTATAATTTTCGAATTCATAAATAATATTTCCTAACGCTACTGTAACTGCCGTATCTGCTTTTAAGATAAGATTACCGAGAGTAAGCATCGGAATTTTGTTATCTTCAAAAAGTTTAAATTCCTGTTCTGAAAAGCCACCTTCAGGTCCTATAATTATTAGAATTTTTTCACCTGACTGAACGGGACTTTCTGAACAATATTCATGCAGAGAAAGTTTTGCAGACCGTTCGCAAAATGCAATAACCCTGAACCCTTCATTTTTTAATTTTATAATATTTTCCAGATTAGTCAACCCGTAACATGTCGGAATATATGCCCGCTCGCATTGCTTAGAAGCCTCGAGCATAATTCTCTGCCATTTTGAAATTTTCTTTTCGATAACACTTCTGCTGAGAGCACAATTATCAGTATAAACAGGATAAACCCCATCTGTACCGAGCTCGGTTGCTTTTTCAATAATGCAAACTTGAGCATCGCTTCTGAGCGGGCTTTGTGCAAGATATAATCCAAAATCAAGCCTTCTATTAGAGTAATAACTATTTTCAACATAAACCGTTATTTCCTTATTTGTTATTTCGTCAACAACAGTTTCATATTGAATTTGATTTTCGTCAATCAAAAGGAGCTTCTCACTTTTTTTAATCCGCAGAGATTTTGCAATATGATTGAAATTATCTTTATCTGAGATAACAATTTTATTATTTCTAACGTCTTTTGAATTTATAAAAAAATGCGGCATTGCAACTCCTTTACAAAATTAATTTTACTATAAACATAAATATGTTATTAGAAGTAAATAAGTGAACAGCTAAAGTCTTTACGCAGCGCTAAAGCGCAAGGAAAAGTAGTCCGCTTAATTTACCTGTTCATTTTCGATAATATTCATTATGCAAAAATTTTATATTTACAAACTCCTTACTTGAAAATAAATTGTTACTGGTATAATATAAAAGTGTACTATTTACACTAAACAAATATTAATGGCAGGGAATTATGACAAATCAGAATGAAAATATTAGAAATATAGCAATTATTGCACACGTTGACCACGGGAAAACGACTCTTGTGGATTGTCTTTTACGTCAAGCCGGAGCATTCAGGTCTAATCAGCATATACAGGAAAGAGTATTAGACAGTAATGATCTTGAAAGAGAACGCGGAATTACAATTCTTTCAAAAAATATCTCTATAAATTACAAAAATACAAAAATTAACGTAGTCGATACTCCTGGACACGCTGATTTCGGCGGTGAAGTAGAACGCGTGTTAGGTATGGTAGACGGCGCTTTATTAATCGTTGACGCAGCAGAAGGACCGATGCCTCAAACAAGATTTGTTTTATCAAAAGCACTTGAATTAGGTTTGAAAATTATTGTTGTAATTAATAAAATTGATAAACCGGCTGCAGAACCGTTAACTGCGCTTGATAAAGTTTTTGATCTGTTTACGGAATTGACAGACAGAGAAGATTTGATAGACTTTCCATTCATTTTTGCAAGCAGTTTGAACGGCTTTGCAGTAAAAGATTTAGATGATGAAAGAAAAGATATGATTCCGCTTCTGGATTGTATCTTAGAAAACATTAAACCGCCTGCCTGTGATTCATCAAAGCCGTTCCAATTTCGAGCAACAACACTTGATTACAACGATTATGTAGGCAGAATTGTAATCGGCAGAATTGAAAATGGGAAGGTGAAGTCTCAAGAGCAGGTTTGTGTTATCCATGCGGACGGAAGTCAGGAGAAAGGGAAAATTTCAAAACTTTTCGGATTTCATGACCTCGGACGCATTGAAATAGAAGAAGCTTACGCCGGCGATATCGTAGGTATTGCAGGATTTGCAGATATACAAATAGGTGAAAGTATCTGTTCATTGTCAAATCCTCAGCCGCTGCCTCTTATTAAGGTTGATGAACCCACTTTACAGATGAATTTTTCTGTAAATGACAGTCCGTTTGCAGGAACTGAAGGGAAATTTGTTACATCAAGACAATTAAGAAAAAGATTGTATGATGAACTTGAAAAAAATGTAAGTTTACGTGTTGAAGATACTGATAGCACAGATGTTTTCAAAGTCTCAGGCAGGGGTGAACTTCATCTCGGTATTTTAATTGAAACAATGCGTCGTGAAGGCTATGAATTTCAGGTATCTAAACCGGAAGTTATTTATAAAACAATTGACGGCGTGCAGTGTGAACCTTTTGAAAATTTGATTGTTGATGTTCCGGAAGGTTATGCAGGAAGCTGTATTGACAGGCTGTCAGGCAGAAAAGCCGAAATGAAAGAAATGAATAACAGCAAAGGAAGAACCAAAATGGTATTCCATATTCCTGCACGCGGTCTTATCGGCTTTAGAAGCGAATTTATCAGAATGACGCGCGGCGAAGGGATTATGTATCATACATATTTAGAATACAGACCCTATGCAGGCGATATTCCACGCCAGAGGAACGGTTCTATTATCGCACACGAACAGGGTGAAGCAATTCCTTATGCACTGGCTCAATACGAGGATAGAGGGGTCTTTTTTGTAACCCCGAAAACAAAAGTCTATCGCGGAATGATTATAGGAGAATGCAACAAACCGCAGGATATTGTAGTAAATATCTGTAAGACTAAAAAATTAACCAATATGAGAAGTGCTACTGCTGATGTTATGGTAACCCTGCAGGCACATAAAGAGATGTCTCTTGAAGAATGTATGGAATACATCGGAGATGATGAACTTGTTGAAATTACTCCGCAAAACATCAGAATAAGAAAAGCTGATTTGACAAGAAAAATTTATAACTAACATAAAGCTTCGCATTTAAGCGAAGCTTTTAATTTAAGGCAGACTTTTCCAAAATGTTGGATCCGAAAGAGCTTTATAAGTACATCCGGCACCGTTATTCTTATCAGCTGATGTTTTAGAACAATATGCATCATTTTCATCATGAAAATAAGAACCTGCTGCCCCCATAGGAATCAATGCTCCTCTGTTATCAATTTGAAACATAAATAAATCTTGTCCCAGCCTGTTCGGACGCTTATTATAACCGTTTACATCAATTGAAATATATGTATTAGTATCATTTGATGTTGCATTATTAATCAAAATAAGGCTCCCATCGGTCAAAACAAACTGCCCGTCATCAAATCTGTTTAAATCGATTGATGATTTTCCGTTAAAGTTTTTGTATTCCATAGAATCTTTGTCAGCATCTCCATAATTTTTAATGCAGGCGCTGTCAGCATCATCATGGCCAAATCCGCAATCAGTCAAAACATTAAAATAGTCAATTATTGCAGGTTTCAACTCATGCTGGCCTATATCAGACGTAATAGGAACACCATTTTGAGCCTGATACATATTGAGTGCCTGTCCGATAACCGATGCTCCTTTTTTCAAACCTGACTCAAGTTCACGATTTCTTACATTTTGAATTAATGAAGGCATTGTCATAGCTGCAACAACTCCAATTATACCCAGCGTAATCAAAACTTCAGCTAATGTAAAAGCTTTTCTCATAGACCCACTTCTTAATATGTAATGTATAATATCACTATAATAATAAAAATTTTTATACTTTTCAATACCGAAAACTATTAA
>ULJB01025433.1_pt1 | contig 13030 bp, 14 predicted proteins | sample 1950771 | NCBI WGS metagenome assembly ULJB01 (sample SAMEA4835461, study PRJEB28245) | human gut metagenome | biome: gut microbiome; material: fecal sample | place: Denmark | collected 2008
GAATAAGTCGGTTTCGCACCATCTACTTTGGGTAAGGGCTGGGGTGAGGGATGATTTACTGCCCCAGTACCATATCTTAGCAGCTGAATAAATACATGCCATCTAATGACACCATCTCCAAAAAGGACAATGGAAAGAATATTAAGACCTGTCATCACGCATATGGTGCACGATCTTTTTATAACAAATTTTAGATTACGCAATAAATGAGCAATGACATTAATGTATAAGACTTGACTTAATGCCCTTCGGTCAGCTGGAAATGCCCCCCCCCCGAAGCTCTCGAACAATTTAATCTTTTCATAAATTCAAACTCCTCTTGCTATATACCTTAATTATTATAACATATTTTTTTAACTTTTCAATGTTTTATTTCATGTTGAAAAGCCCATGCCGAATGGTTATGTATACTTTCAAATGCTTCGCAGTCAACCTGAAATTCTTTTATTATCGGATGATTTCTTAGTTTAACGACAACATCACGCAATACATCTTCTACAAATTTAGGATTATCCCAGGCCTTCTCTGTTACAAATTTTTCATCTTCACGCTTTAATAAAGGATATACAGGACAGGATGCACAACTTTCAATTAATTCGATTAAATCTTCAAGCCATACCTGCTCATTTTCATCATAGGAAACTTTTACCCTGATAAAAGCCCGCTGGTTATGAGCACCGTTATCTGAAATTTCCTTTGAACACGGGCAGAGCGTTGTTACAGGGACTTCAACTCCAAGAATAAATTTGTAATCACCTTTTTCAATGCGTCCTTCAAACAGGCATTCATAACTCATAGGCGCAGACAAACCCGTTACCGGCGATTTTTTATCAAGAAAATATGTAAATTTAAATTCAAGTTCTCCGCTTTCAGCATCAAGGTTATGAATAATTTTCTCTAAACATCCTTTAATATCAACACCGAGAAGATTTTTGTTTTTCCATTCTGCAAGAACCTCTACAAACCTTGACATGTGCGTTCCCTTGTAATCTCTGGGTAACGAAACATTCACCCTTGCTTTTGCGCATACGATCTGGTTAGAACTGTTTTTTCGCTGAATTATCAAGGGAAGTTCAAGATGTTTAATCCCGACCTTTTGAATATCTACATTTCTTGTATCTTTTAAGTTCTGTATGTCCTTCATAAAACTATTTTAGCATAAAAAAAAGACCTTGATATATTTCTTCAAGGCCTATCCGTTTAAATAAGAAGAGAGAGCTTTATACTTATATAAAACCCACTCTTACAAAAAAATTGCTATTTTTTTCTCATTTATGAAGAAATATTAAGAATTATTTTTCTTCCATTGAACTGGCTTTGTCCAAAAGCTTTCTTATTCTAAGATATCTGTCCAGCTCAACTCTGAATTTCTTCAAATTTTGATAATAGTTATTTGCCATTAAAACTCTGTTGTCATACTTTGGATCAAGAATATAAACTGTAGGGAATCCGGAAATACCCACATCTTCTACCAGAGCTTTATTATTTTCATTTTCAACATCAATCATAACAAAATTATATTTATTTTTATAAATGCTGCTTAATGCTTTAAATTTTGGCATAAACTTCATACAATAACCGCACCAGTCAACGTAAAATAAAGCTAACATCGGTTTGTCAGATTCCAGCGCTTTATCATAAGTAATTCCAATCTTGTAATCAGACGGATGCTTTGGAGCATTCATTGCGGCAACTGCAAAACCTACGACTGATGATACAGCCATTGCTATAATAATTCCTAAAGTAATAAGTAGTTTCTTTTTCATAATATCCTCCAATACACATTATACTACAAACTTTTTATCTTACAAATTTTTATAATTTGAAATATAACTTAACAAAAATGTTTAAAAAATTATATACTATGGTATATACTAAATATATACTAATTTAGATTTGTATATAACAATAATCAAAATGTATCGTCTTGTGTTACTTAAAAATGAAGGAGTTTAAAGAGGTATGAAAAAAAATTCCCCCGTCAAAATGAAATCTTCAGGCCGGCTTTCCAACCCTGCCAAAAATGAAATTTTTGACGGTGCAGGTGATAGCGTACTATCAAATTATGTCAGAGAAATTTCCGACTACAAATCACTTACCCCGTCAGAAGAAAAAGAGCTTGCAAAAAAAGCAAAAGCAGGAGATGAAGAGGCAAAAAAACAATTAATCAAAGCTAATTTGAAACTTGTAATCACAATCGCAAAAAAAGCAATTCACATGTCAAATCTTCCAATGATAGACTTGATTCAGGAAGGTAATCTTGGGCTTATGATTGCGGCAGAAAAATTCAATTACAAACTCGGCTATAAATTTGCAACTTATGCAAGCTGGTGGATTAAACAGGCAATGTTTAAGGCAATATCAGAACAGTCTCATTGTATGAAAATTCCTGTTTATATACAGGAAACATTATCAAGATTTTCTAAACTTAAACGTGAAATGGAACGAGAAAACAACTGTCAGGTACAAAATGAAGAAGTTGCAAAAAAAATGAATATACCATCTGACAAAATTGATTTATTCCTGAACGCGTACTCAAAAACAATATCCATAGAAAGCAGTTTAGAAAACCATGACGGCAAAGAAATGAATATTGCAGATATTATAGAAGATAAAAAAGCATCTGCCACAGAAAATGCAGAATTTGAAGATTTGAAAACCGATATTCTTAATGTTATTTCAACTCTGAAAGAGCGGGAACAGCAGGTTGTCAAAATGCGTTACGGTCTGGATGGAGACGATAAAAAAACTCTCGAAGAAATCGGCAGTATTTACGGCGTAACAAAAGAATGCATACGCCAGACAGAATTAAGAGCTTTGAAAAAGATGAAATTCTCCGTGTTAGGTCAGTACGTTGATTAGGTGTGTAATTTTATTCATTTGTGTTTATTTGTATAAAAATTTTCAAAAGGAGGCATCAATGCTTCCTTTTTTGTAATTTTCATATAAATACAGGTGTACTTTTTTTTCAAAATCATTAATATTAATAGTATGAAAAAATTTTTGACATTATTATTTATAATAATTTTTTCCGCCGGAAACATCACATTTGCGGAAGGGGACTTATGGGATAATTTCGGAGATCAAAATGTTTACGGTCAAAAACCTGTAAGCGACCAAGATTTTCAAAAAGCTCTTGAAAGCAAAAAAGGGAAAAAGAAAAAAGATAAAAATATTCCCAAAGGAGAAAGTTTTTCACAGAGCAATGAAACAGAATCAATAACAACAACCGTTAAAGAGCCGCAAATTTTACTTATTCCGCTTAGTTTGAAAGCTGGAGAAGATGTAATAATCCCTCCCGGACACTATGAAGTAAAAGGAGAACGGGAGAACGGTAAAACATATTTGAAACTTTACCAGTCGCATTTCATGATAGCAAAACTGCCGGCTACAGAAACAAATGATGATTTTGGAGAACAGACAATTAACTTTGTAAAACTTATACCGCATGGGGATTATCATGTCCGGATTATTTACGGCAGTCTTGATTTTAATGCGTATGCAGTAATTGACACAGTTGACTAAAATTGCTAAAATCAGGTTATAAGAAGGGGGAAATATGAAAAGAGCAATAGTAATGGTAATAGATTCTATGGGCACAGGCGCAATGCCGGATTGCCGGGAATTTAATGACACACCTCAGTGCAATACACTAAAACATGTATGCGAATTCAATAACGGTCTTAAAGTTCCAAATATGGAAAAAATGGGACTCGGTAATATTCAAGATTATAAAGGAATAAAAAAAGTTAATAATCCGACTGCCCAATACGGTATAATGGAAGAAAAATCAAAAGGCAAAGATACTACTACAGGCCACTGGGAGATGGCAGGGTTAGTTTCTAAAAAACCTTTTGCAACATTTCCTAACGGCTTTCCCGATGAATTAATAGAAAAATTTATAAGAGAAACAAACTGCGGAGGAGTTCTTGCTAACATTCCTGCAAGCGGAACGGCTATTATTGCAGAATTAAATGAAGAACACCATAAAACTAAATTTCCGATTGTTTATACGAGCGCGGACAGCGTTTTTCAAATCGCGGTTGATACGGATTTAATCCCGCTTGAAACATTATATGAATGGTGCAAAACAGCAAGAAAAATTCTTGATGATGGCGGCTGGAATGTGTCAAGAGTAATTGCAAGACCTTATAAAATTATTGACGGCAAACCGACAAGAATATCCAAGGACAGAAGAGACTATTCAATGGAGCCTTCACATACAGTTTTAAATGAGATTAAAGACAATGGCGGGAAAGTCATTGCAATAGGCAAGATTGAAGACATTTTTTCAAAATCAGGTATCACTCATGCCATTCATACAGGCTCTAACAAAGAAGGGCTTGAATTAACCTTGAAAGCAGTAAAAAAAGACCTCAATCTCGAAAAAATTGCGTATCCGTCTAATAACAAAATATTTAATGATAAAACATTTATTTTCACAAACCTTGTTGATACGGATATGCTTTACGGACACAGAAACGATGCCGCAGGCTACGGCAGAGCCATTGAAGAAATCGACACATACGTTGATGATATTATTAATGCAATGAATGAAGAAGATTTACTTATAATTACTGCAGATCACGGGTGCGATCCGACAGTTGAGGGAACCGATCACACAAGAGAATATGTGCCTGTTCTTATTTATAACAAAAATATTAAAGGTGAAAATCTCGGAATGATTAAAGGGTTTGATTATATAGCGGAAAGAATAAAAAAATGGCTTAACATTTAAAAAGTTTAATTGAATTTTAAAATATTTTATATTATAATCAATGAGTGAAGAAATTCACATTGTATTTAAAATATAAGGAGAAAGTAGAAATGACAGTAAAAGTAAATGATTCTTGTATCGGATGCGGCGCTTGCGAATCAATTTGCGACGCAGTATTTTCAGTAGACGGTGTTGCTCAGGTTGATGAAGCAGCAGTTGCAGATAATATGGATTGCGTAAAAGAAGCAGCTGAAGCTTGCCCTGTATCAGCTATTGAAGTTGAATAAATTTATAATAATTTATACAAAAAAGACCCTTAAAAGGGGTCTTTTTTGTATTTAGAAAATATTAAATTATAAACAATACAAAAATCAAAGATATTTTATATTTACTCTCTGTATTCACAGACAAAAACGAATTTTTGATTTTTACCGCCTTGCACAGCAGTTTTATTATCAAGAGTAACAAAATTTCCATCAGCATCTAAATAGCCTTCTATTGAACATATAAATTTATCGGAAATAGTATTATTTTTAGAAGATTCACGCGGAGTTTCCTGTATTTCTCTCTGATGCATTTCTAATTCATTTAATCTGGAATCAAAACGAGCCTCTAAATTTCTTATTTCATTCATTAAATTATCCATTTGGAACTCATCACTGTAATTCCCGCGTCTCCTATCGCGAGCGTGCCTTTCTGACCTTGCATCATAATCGTTATCTCTTTCATAGCTATTTTCTCTATTTTGGCTGTTTTTATTATCATTCTTGTAACTGTCCATAATCATAGGCGCACTTATAATCATAAAAACTCCGAGAATAATTATAAGAACAATCGCGTACCCCATATTTGACATTGCGTATTTTTTTTGCATATACCATCCTTTTTTATTTTTTATTAAGCGGGAATTTCTGCAATCACGGCATTCAAAGCATCCAATGCGTCAGAAGGAAGTTTATCCATACCAGCTTTTTCAGTTTCTCTTGACATTACAAAAGCCGTTCTATCCTTCATTCTTGCAGCTAATTGTTGTGCATATTCTCTATTGCCCAAAGATGTATCAAAACCATCTATATTCATAATTTGAATATCTGAAAAATTTTCCCACTTATGAAACTTCGCAGTACCTTCTACAATAGATTCTACAATTGAAAGAGTGATTTCTTTTTTAATTTTTTGTCCCATAAAATCGCCGGTATTAAGAATATAGCATTCAACACCGTCTTCTATCAATTTTTTAAAGCGCTGATAATCAACAGCCAGAGGATAAACTCTGAATGGATTTGCATAAGGTTCAACAACTAAAGCATCAGGATCAACGCCTTTTGCAAGTCTTTCAGCAGATGTTCTTTTAGTTGCAAGAGTAGCTCCCATTGCTGCTCCTAAAGATGCACCTGAAAGTTTTAATACAGGCGGAATAGCAGGGTCTTTCATAAGCCAGAATATTGCGTTGATAGGTTCGTCAATTCTGTCAACTCTGTTCGGTGCCCACAATTTTGACTTGACCGCACGGCCGTTTCCATTTCTAATATCTTCTGTTACGGAAACGATTTTACCGTCCGCAAGCTGAATTGCACCTGCATTCTGTTGTGTTAAAATAAATTTATTATCTTCGCTCCCGATCGGATAATCGGCAGTTTTATCAAAATACGCCGGTTCAAGAGCTATAGAATATTTTTTATCAACATTTATGATAAATGCATCATCATGCAGCACGGTAATATCATATTTATTGTCGTGTTTTGCATGTGTAATTGTTGATTTACCGGAACCTGAAAGCCCGAATACAGCTGTTCTGAATGATTTCCCATTTTCGAGGTTATAGCGTTTCATTCCTCCATGGCATGATGCATAACCGTTACGTGAAGCACAGCCCCAGGCAAGAGTTAATGTACCTTTTTTATGCTCTCCGAAATAACGCATACCTAGAATTGCCGCACAATTGTGTTCAGGATCAAAGAAAGTTAACCCGTAAGGGAAATCAGGATGCGACCAGTCAGGATCAGAAAATACAAAAATATCACCTTCATCAATTTTCCTTGAATTCTCATACATATCTGCATAAATTTCATTTATATATTGAAAATTTAGCATCCAGCTGTACATAATATTTTCAAAACCTTCCGGAATAAGCAGATGAGCTTTTACCATAAAATCTTTATCAAGTCCTATAACAGCTTCCGTTTTATACATAAGTTTGTCTCTTGTTCCGTAAACTGCTTCACGAATAATCGGGAGTAAGACTGAAAGCTCACATCCCGGTTCGCCTACAATTTTTCTTGCAGCTGCGCAACGTCCTACAACTGCACCATCGTTAAATAATAACTGATTTGCTCCTTTTGGAAGCCCTGACTTTTCAGGTTCATAAACAGGCATTCCCGTTAATTCAATAGTCCCCGGGCTATTTTTAGCTAATTTGTAAGCTTCTGATACTGATTTAACTTCTTCCGCATTATTTGCGAAAAACGGCGCCATTATTGTAGCACGCGCAGAAGACATCAACCTTTTTAACTGTTCTGAATCTGAAAAAAATTCTATAGTAGCCATAGACACAACCCTCCGACTTTCAAAAAAATAATACCATAAAACGGCTTGCGGAGCAATCACATTTCTCAAATTTTTATGCGTATTTTAAGTTTATAATAAATTCGGGTAGTTACAAAAAATAAATATTGTGATAGAATATTGTTGTAAAAAATTTATAAAAGGGGATTTAAGTTAATGTATTTAAAAAAATTTAAGACTTTAATATTGATACTTGCAGTAACTGCAGGAATAAATGTATTTGCATCTACATCTGGATACACAGTTGTAAGCGCAAACGGCGTTCAGACACAAAGCGCCTCAAAAGCATATACTACAGTAAACCCGCTTGACATTGTTGCAAGACCGAATTTTTATCTTAATAAAAATGTTAAGATTAAAGCTAAATTTGATAAATTTTCAACTCTCGGACTTGATTACAAACCTGCAATGAAAAGCTCGCAGGACTATATTTCTTTCTTAATACAGCGTCCTGATGTTACAGATCATAACATTCCGCTATCTGAATTAAAAATATTTTTGAAAAGAACCGAAGCTGAAAAATATATTGACCTGAATTCTGGCGATATCGTAGAATTCAGCGGGAAAGTTTTCTCAAACGCACTTGGAGATGCATGGATGGATGTTGATAAATTTGCGGTTATCAGCAGCACAAAACCGAAAGATGAAAAATAAAACATTTTACAAATTATTACGGAGTTAAGAGATGAGCGATAAAAAAAACGAAATATTTCTGACAGTACACGGGCACTTTTACCAGCCGCCAAGAGAAAATCCGTGGCTTGAAGCTATAGAACTTCAAGACAGTGCACTCCCTTTCCATGACTGGAATGAACGCATTAACAAAGAATGCTATAACCCCAACTCCGTATCAAAAATAGTTGACAGCAGAAACAGAATTCTAGATGTTGTTAATAATTATGAACTTATGAGTTTCAATTTCGGTCCGACGCTTTTATCATGGATGGAACATTTTGCGCCATTAACTTATGAAAGAATTATAAAAGCCGATATTGAAAGTATTGCAGAGCACAACGGCCATGGAAATGCCATTGCACAGGTTTATAACCATATTATTATGCCTCTTGCAAACGAAAAAGATAAAGAAACTCAAATTAAATGGGGTATAAGAGATTTTGAATACCGCTTCGGCAGAAAACCTGAGGGCATGTGGCTTGCAGAAACAGCTGTAGATGATGACACTCTAAGACTTCTGGAAGCTAACGGAATCAAATTCACTATACTTTCACCTTATCAAGCCGAAAAATTCAAAAAGAAAGGCGATAAAGAATGGACGGATGTAAGCTGGGGGAATATTGATCCTGCCCGTTCATATAAATACAATATTAAATCTGCTCCAGGGAAATCCATTGATTTATTCTTTTATGATGGTGCAATCTCCCGTTCTGTTGCATTTGATGAACTTCTTAAAGACGGAAACAAATTTATTAAACGTCTTAAAGAAGGAGTATCAGAATGCCGTGATTATCCTCAGCTCGTACATATAGCAACTGACGGAGAAAGCTACGGACATCATACAAAATTCGGCGATATGGCGCTTGCATACGTGCTTAAAATCAGGGCTAAAGATGAAGGTTTCACTATTACAAATTATGGTGAATATCTTGAAAAATACAGAAGCGACTGTGAAGTTGAAATAAAACAAGCTTCAAGCTGGAGCTGCTTCCACGGGGTCGGCCGCTGGAAAGAAGACTGCGGATGTTCTACAGGAGGACACCCCGGATGGAATCAGAAATGGAGAAAACCATTACGAGATGCACTTGATTATTTAAGAGATGAACTTGTTGTTCTGTTTGAAACCGAAGGACAAAAATATTTTGACGATGTTTGGAATGTCAGAAATAATTACATAAGCGTAATATTAGACAGAAACGAAATGAATGTAAAAAAATTCCAGCAGGAAAACTTTAAATCTGATTTATCTGATGATGAAAAAGTACACGCGATGGAATTACTGGAAATTCAACGTCAGGCTATGCTTATGTATACAAGCTGCGGCTGGTTCTTCTCGGAAATTTCAGGCATCGAGACAGTCCAGATTATGAAATACGCTGCCCGCGCGATGCAGCTGGCATCAAAATTTACGAATAAAAATCTGGAAGAAAAATTTCTGAATATACTTGCACAAGCAAAAAGCAACATTCCCGAACACGGAACCGGAAAAGACATTTTTGAACGTTTTGTAAAACCGTCAATTGTTACAACAAAACAAATAGCTAGTTTATGGGCTTTATCTTCGCTTTATGAAGACTTTGAAGATGAAGAAAGTGTATACTGCTATACTGTCAGAAGACATGCTTATAAAAAAGTGCAGAAAGGCTTATCAACATTTGTAGTCGGACATATAGAGGTACAGTCAAAAATAACGCTTCAAAAATCGAATGTTATGTTTGCTCTGATGCAGTATGCAGGCGGGGATTTCCACTGTTCTATCAAAGAATACTCCGATGATACCGAGTTTAACAGAATTAAAACTGAACTTATAAAAACATTCCTCATGAATCCGCTTACAGAAATCATACGCGCTCTTGATGAATATTTTGGAAAAGAATACTTTACGCTTAAAGATATATTTATTGAAGAAAGAAGAAAAATACTCCAAATACTTCTTAAAGGAAAACTTGAAAGATTCTCTCAAACTTATCAGGAGATGTATGATGAAGGAAAAGGTTCAATCTATCACCTGCAGGGACTCGGGCTCAAAATCCCCGACGAATTCAAAATTTCTGCTGCCTATGCATTGAGCCACAAATTCAATGATATAGTTATACATTCAGGCGGATTTGTTGATGATGATATTATTCAACAGGCTGTTGATATAAATTACGAGGCTAAAAAAATTGATATTCAGCTTGATAAATCCCCATCAAACAAAATTTTTGGTAAAAAAATTCTTCAGAATATTAACAGACTTGTCCACAGTTTTGAAATCCAACAGGCTGATGTTGTTCTTGAAATTTTTGATAATATCAGAAAACTTGAACTCCAGATTGATATATCGGAAGCTCAAAACACTTATTTTTCAAAAATTTATCACAGAATCGGCGACATTATTGACTCAGGCGAATTGAGCAATAAAAAGTCATCCGCTAAACGTTTTGTTGAAATGCTTCTTGATATCGGCGAAAATCTGAATATTAATACGGAATTTTACAGAAAAAAATTGGATAAAATCGTATTGCAATAATACCATTTTACCAGTTTTCCGAACCATATTTTTTGTAGGCTTCAATATTTTTCGTAATTTTATGCTCAACAGATGATATTCTTTTCAAAGTTTCTTCATCCTTTGTACGCATACGAAGAAGATTCAGTTCTAAAAGTTCTTCTTTTGAACGCCTGATTTTCTGCTTGATTTCTTCTCTCTGCCAGAAAAGCCAGCCTTCAAAACCGCAGCCCGGCGGAACTATTGACCATGGGGAAGATGGACAGTGCCTGCATAAATCAAGACGGTTTTCGTATCTTGAACATAAATTATTATCCTGCAAATATTTACAGCCGTAAAAAGTTATTTCATCTTCTCTGTAATTACCGTCATCAATAAGTCTGTTTATTATATTATCAACAACCTCTGCATCAACTTTTCTTGCAGCCTCTATTGACTCATAAGGAACAAAGAGGGACAAAAAATCTTTTGCCCCTTTATCGCCTTTTGCTGACATTTCCAATAATCCTTTATAAGGAATCGAAGTTGTTACAACACGACAGCACTTACCGCACATATTACACAGGTATTGTGGACGCTTGGCCAAATAATTTTCTTCATAGTTCCCCATATCTAAATTATAGCTATCATGCAAAAAATAAAAAATAATGTAACATTTCTTAAAAAAAAGGCAATAAAATATTAAAAGAATACTTTATAAATATAAGTAAGTAGTAAAGGGTAGTTTTCATGCAAAGTTCCGTAGGACAGCAAAATATACAGCAGGCTCAGGTAAAGCCGCAGGTACAAAATGTATCACAGCAAAACATTTCGCCACAGCCTCAGCAGGTTCAAAACATTCAGCCTCAGCCTGTTCAACAATACCAGACAGTACCGCTGCAGCAGCAAGGTCAAAATGTTCAGGTGCCGAACTATTCAGGCGTAAATATTCAAATATTTAATCCGTCAGTACAAACTCCCGGCGCTACTGCTCCGGTTTATAACGTTAATGCACCTAATTACGGAACAACACCTGCCTCGGGCTGTTATCCGCCAGGTTATTATACCAATAACTGGGGAAACGGTACAAATAATTTATCTTCACAAAATACAAGTTCCACAAACACAACAGAAAATAAAACATCGGATAAAAAGACTGAAAAAAGAGAAATTGTTCAATTAACAGATGATTATATAAGAAATCTCGAAAATTATCTAAACAGTCAGGACAAAGAAGTCCGTCTGATGGGCGCAAAAGAAGTTATTGCAAGACTTGAAGAAGATCATTCCAGAAAAGATGACAAAGCTTTAAATGCCTTGATTAACAAAATGCTTCAGGATCCGTCAACACCTGTCAGAATTTTAGCACTGAGTGCTCTTGATTCAAGAGTTGTATCAGGAGATGATTATACAGTCGGACTTTTAAAACAAATGCAAAATTCAACATCAGGATACGGTCAGGATGCAATGCAGGCAACAAATATTCTACTGAAAATGTCAGGCAAAAAAGTCGAAAAAGAATTTGAAGTAAAAGATAATAAAAAGACACAGACAACAACCACATCTTCAACAAAAAGTACAGAAACAAAATAGGTGAAAAATGAGCATCAGCACAGCTTTAAAATCAGTAAAAAATAATATTCCTAAATATATATACAAAGGCGCCGGTGCTGCCGCCCTCGGCATCATAGGCTATGATGCGCATGTTCTGGGCAAGCTTCAATCAGATGTATATTCAAAGACCGGTGATGCTGATGCATGTATGGAAGCTTTCAGCAACTCTCAATATTTAACAAGCCCGAGTATAACAGCTTCCAAACTCAAAAAAGGCGTTTTTAACTGGGAAGTTGACAGCAATATCAGACACTTTTTTAACTCTGCAATCGGGTATTTTAAAGGCTTCGGAACAATGCTTGTTGACAGTGTAATACCATTAGGTCTGGGGCTTGGGGCCCTTTTAGGCAAAGGCAAATGGGCAAAAGGTTCAGCTATAGGTCTCGGTATTTTCGGCGTTGTAAAATTATTTAAAGACGTATTAGGCTTCGGTCATTATAACGATTTGAACAAAAAATATTAATCTGTCTGTTTTGATTTTTCCATATAAGCCTTGTATAAATCAGGACGTTTAGCTTTTGTTCGTTCAATGCTTTTTTGAAGTCTGAATTCATTAATATCTTTGTGATTCCCGTTCAAAAGAACTTCAGGAACTTTCAACCCTCTATATTCCCGCGGTTTTGTGTAATGCGGATATTCAATAAGCCCGTTTGCGAAACTGTCATCTTCGGCTGATTCGGTTTTTCCAAGCGTCCCTTCAAGTTTTCTGCTTACCGCATCTATAAGACACAATGCAGGAAGCTCTCCGCCTGTTAATACAAAATCTCCTATAGATATTTCCACAGGTTTTATAATCTCTCTTATTCTTTCATCGAACCCTTCATAATGTCCGCAAAGCAAGATAATTTGATTATATTGAGCCAGCCCATTTACAATTTTATCCGTCAACGGTTTACCCTGCGGAGAAAGCATTACCGTTACGGAATTTTCTGAATGTTTAACACTTTCATACGCATCAACGTATGGCTGAACCATCAGAACCATTCCTG
>ULJB01035600.1_pt1 | contig 12952 bp, 9 predicted proteins | sample 1950771 | NCBI WGS metagenome assembly ULJB01 (sample SAMEA4835461, study PRJEB28245) | human gut metagenome | biome: gut microbiome; material: fecal sample | place: Denmark | collected 2008
TAAGTGCGGCGGGCAGCAGCCAACTGTTCTTCCGTTTCATTGAGCGAACGCTGCAATTGCAGGAAATTTTCAGAAGCTTTTAGTTCGGGATAGTTCTCCGCCACTGCAAAGAATTGAGTGCGCACTTTAGAAAACATTTTGTCAAAGTCCGCCTTTTCGCTGTCATTAAGAGAAGTATAAGTCTTGTTGCGCATTTCCGTTATTGCAGCAAATGTATCAGCTTCATGCTTGGCATATTGCTGAACGGTTGCAACCAGATTGGGAATCAAATCGAAGCGACGTTTCAACATGACATCGATAGTGGAAAAAGCATTTTCTATCTGATTTCTCTTTCTCACCAATGAGTTGTACATCGAAATCACCACCAAAATAAAAAGTACAATAATAATAGCTACGATCATAATTACAGATACAACGACCTCCTTGTGCCGGTTATTTTATGTTAACGAATTCAGTATTTATTCCTAAAATCAGATAGCAAAGATAGAAATAATCTAAAAACCTGCCAATAATGCCGTAAGAAAGATACCGAACCCTTTTTGGATTCGCTTGTGTATCTGAAAATAAACCTGTAAATTTGCCACAATTAAACTAACAAAAGACTATGTCGTGTATCTTGCATATTGAAACGTCCACCTCGGCATGCTCCGTTGCTGTGAGTGAAGATGGACAAAATGTATTTAACAAAGAAGATCTGAATGGCCCGTCTCATGCCGCTCTGCTGGGAGTATTTATAGACGAAGCTCTGTCGTTTGCCGACAGTCATGCCATGCCGATTGATGCAGTAGCAGTGAGTTGCGGACCGGGTTCTTACACCGGGCTACGTATCGGTGTATCTATGGCGAAAGGAGTTTGCTACGGACGTAATATTCCGCTGATCGGTCTTCCGACATTGAAGGTACAATGCGTGCCGGTATTGCTTTATCATGATGAATTGCCCGAAGACGCATTGTTATGCCCAATGATCGATGCACGCCGTATGGAGGTATATGCTGCCATCTACGACCGTGCCCTGAAACCTGTGCGCGACATAGCCGCTGACATTGTAGACGAAAACTCTTATACGGAATTTCTGGATCAACATCCCGTTTATTTCTTTGGAGACGGGGCAGCCAAGTGCAAAGAAAAAATAACTCATCCCAATGCACACTTCATTGACGATATTCGTCCATTGGCAAAGATGATGTTTCCACTTGCCGAAAAAGCAATAGCCGAAAACGACTTTAAGGATGTAGCTTATTTTGAACCATTCTACCTGAAAGAGTTTGTAGCTTCCCAACCGAAAAAACTTTTATAATATATGCAATATAACACTCAACAAAAACGGATGCCTTTGCCGGAATACGGACGCAGCATCCAAAACATGGTTGACCACGCGTTGACAATCGAAGACCGCGCTGAACGCCAACGTTGCGCAAACACCATTATCAACATCATGGGTAATATGTTCCCGCATCTGCGTGATGTACCCGATTTTAAACATAAATTATGGGATCATCTGGCTATCATGTCCGACTTCAAACTGGACATTGATTACCCTTATGAAATTATCCGCAAAGATAATTTAAATACCCGTCCGGAAGTGATCCCCTATCCCAGTACCAAAATCCGTTACCGCCACTACGGCCGTACACTGGAAGTATTGATAAAGAAAGCAATTGACTTCCCCGAAGGAGATGAAAAGCAAAACCTGATTGCCCTGATCTGCAACCACATGAAGAAAGACTACATGACCTGGAACAAGGATACGGTAGACGACCGCAAAATTGCAGAAGATCTTAATGAATATTCGGGTGGCAAATTGCAGATGACGGATGACATCATCAAACTGATGGCTGAACGTATCAATCAGAACTACCGTCCGAAAGTAAACAATCAGAATAACCGGAGAGATAACCGGAATAATAAGAGAAAGTACTAATAGATTTATGATTTCAGATTTATGATTTATAAGCGGCAGATCTGTTCATAAATCATAAATTATAAATCATAAGTCATAAATCCCAATTTATGGCATCATTCGTAATTGAAGGAGAACACAGATTATCCGGCGAGATTCATCCGCAAGGCGCAAAAAACGAGGTATTGCAGATTATCTGCGCCACGCTGCTGACAGCCGAAGAGGTGACCGTACATAACATTCCGGACATACTGGACGTCAACAATCTCATTCAACTGATGCGTGATATGGGCGTTACGGTATCCAGAAAAGGGCTTGATACGTATTGTTTCAAAGCTGAAAAGCTGGATTTGAGTTATCTGGAAAGTGATGAATTCCTGAAGAAATGTTCCAGTCTGCGAGGTTCGGTTATGTTAATCGGCCCGATGGTGGCACGCTTCCATAAAGCGATGATATCAAAACCGGGTGGGGACAAGATAGGACGCAGACGTCTGGATACTCACTTTATCGGTATACAGAATCTGGGTGCAGATTTTTCGTACAACGCAGAGCGCGAAGCGTATGAGATTTCAGCTTGCGAACTGAAAGGCACCTACATGTTACTGGACGAAGCTTCGGTTACCGGAACTGCCAACATCGTGATGGCGGCGGTACTGGCCAAAGGAACAACCACTATTTACAATGCTGCCTGCGAACCGTATCTGCAACAACTTTGCAAGATGCTGAACCGTATGGGCGCCAAGATACAAGGCATTGCCTCCAATCTGCTGACCATTGAAGGAGTGGACGAACTGCACGGTACCGAACATACGATACTTCCCGATATGATCGAAGTCGGCAGTTTTATCGGTATGGCAGCCATGACGCAAAGTGAGCTCACCATCAAGAATGTTTCTTATGAAAACCTGGGCATCATCCCTGAAAGTTTCCGCCGTCTGGGCATCAAACTGGAACAACGGGGAGACGATATCTATGTTCCTGCACAGGAAACATATCAGATAGAGTCGTTCATAGATGGTTCCATCATGACTATTGCCGATGCTCCCTGGCCGGGACTGACGCCGGACTTGCTGAGTGTAATGCTCGTAGTTGCCACTCAGGCAAAAGGCAGCGTGCTCATTCATCAAAAAATGTTCGAGAGCCGCCTGTTCTTCGTGGACAAACTGATAGATATGGGAGCACAGATTATTCTTTGTGACCCTCACCGTGCCGTTGTCATTGGTCATAACCATGCCATGCGTCTGCGAGGCGGGAATATGACTTCACCTGATATTCGTGCCGGTATTGCATTGCTGATTGCCGCCATGAGTGCGGAAGGAAGCAGCCGTATCCACAACATTGAGCAAATAGACCGGGGGTACCAGGATATCGAAAGACGTCTAAATGCTATCGGAGCAAGAATTACGAGAATATGATATGGGATGGTGGAAGATGATTAAGAATGGTAGGATGATAAGATGATAAAAAGAGAAGATGTATATAAGATAGGAGTATTCAACAAACCGCACGGCATTCACGGCGAGTTGTCATTCACATTCACCGATGACATTTTTGACCGGGTGGAAGCTGAATACCTAATCTGCCTGTTGGATGGTATTTTCGTACCTTTCTTCCTGGAGGAATACCGTTTCCGTTCCGACTCCACTGCATTAGTAAAGCTGGAAGGGGTAGACACGGCAGAACGTGCGCGGATGTTCACCAACGTGGAAGTTTATTTTCCTGCCAAACATGCCGAAGATGCCGGACCGGGAGAACTGACCTGGGATTTCTTTGTAGGTTTCCGCGTGGAAGAAGTTAACCATGGAGCCTTGGGAGAAGTGACAGAGGTGGATACTGCAACCATCAACACCTTGTTTGTAGTTGATCATCAGGGAGAAGAGTTACTGATTCCTGCACAAGAAGAATTCATCCTGAACATTGACCAAAAGCACAAAGTAATTACAATGGATTTACCCGAAGGATTGCTGGCTTTGGATGAAACAGAGGAAGTGTAAACAAGTGATTAGTGATAGAGTGATAAGTGATTAGCGCGTATGGTGAAAAAGAAACGACATAAAGCATTCTGGAGTAATATCAAATTCAAATATAAGCTGACTATCATCAACGAGAATACACTCGAAGAAGTAGTCGGTCTCCGTGTATCCAAGTTAAACGGCATCTCGGTATTACTTTCTGTGCTGACTGTTTTGTTTCTGGTTGCCTCAGTTATCATTGCTTTCACTCCGTTGCGCAACTACTTGCCGGGATACATGAACAGTGAAATCCGTGCCCAAGTGGTAGAGAATGCTTTACGAGTAGATTCACTTCAACAGTTGGTAGATCGCCAGAATTTGTATATCATGAATATACAGGATATTTTCAGTGGAACCATACGGGTAGATACTGTGCACAATATGGACTCACTGACTACTGTACGCGAAGATTCGTTGATGGAACGCACACAGCGGGAAGCGGAGTTCCGAAAACAATATGAAGAAACAGAAAAATATAATCTGACAAGCATTACAGCCCGCCCGGACATAGAAGGATTGATATTTTATCGTCCCACGCGAGGCATGATTACAGACAAATTTGATGCTGACAGAAAACATTACGGTACGGATATCGCCGCCAATCCCGGAGAGAGCGTACTTGCTACGCTGGATGGTACAGTTATCTTGAGTACTTATACGGCCGAAACAGGATATGTGATAGAAGTACAACATAATCAAGACTTTATATCCGTATATAAGCATTGCAGTTCCTTATTGAAACGTGAAGGGGACACTGTACAGGCCGGAGAGGCTATTGCTTTGGTAGGAAACAGCGGACAACTGACAACCGGTCCTCACCTGCACTTTGAGTTATGGCACAAAGGACGGGCAGTGAATCCGGAACAATATATTGTATTTTAAGTGATAGATAAATGAAAAAACAAATTGCTATACTCGGTTCTACCGGCTCCATAGGTACGCAGGCTTTACAGGTGATTGAAGAACAATCCGACCAGTACGAAGCGTATGTGCTGACCGCCAACAACCGTGTAGAAGAACTCATTGCCCAGGCTCGGAAATTCAAGCCTGAAGCGGTAGTTATAGCCAACGAAACGAAATATGCCCAACTGAAAGAAGCCCTCACCGACCTGCCTATCAAAGTATATGCAGGAACGGATGCTATCTGCCAGATTGTGGAAGACTCGGAAATTGACATCGTACTGACTGCGATGGTAGGTTATGCCGGACTGAAACCAACCATGAATGCTATTCGTGCCCGTAAACCCATCGCTCTTGCCAACAAGGAGACGCTTGTTGTGGCAGGTGAGCTGATTAACGATATGGCACGCCTATCCGGTACACCTATATTACCGGTAGATTCCGAACATTCAGCCGTTTTCCAATGTTTAGCGGGGGAACTCGGTAATCCAATAGAGAAGGTGATCCTTACGGCATCCGGTGGTCCGTTCCGCAATTGCACAATGGAACAACTGGCTACGGTAACCAAAGCCCAAGCCCTGAAACATCCTAATTGGGATATGGGAGCGAAGATCACGATTGATTCCGCTTCAATGATGAACAAAGGGTTCGAGGTGATAGAAGCAAAATGGTTATTCGGTGTACGTCCGGATCAGATTGAAGTGGTAGTACATCCGCAATCTATTATACATTCGATGGTGCAGTTTGAAGACGGTGCAGTAAAGGCACAATTGGGTATGCCGGATATGCGTCTGCCTATTCAGTATGCATTCTCTTATCCGCAACGCCTGAAGGCTTCATTTCCCCGGTTGGATTTCAAGATGTGCACAAACCTGACATTCGAACAACCGGATACTACCCGTTTCCGTAATCTGGCTTTGGCTTATGAAGCTTTGCATAAAGGTGGAAATATGCCTTGTATCGTGAATGCAGCCAATGAAGTGGTAGTTGCCGCTTTCCTGCGGGATGAGATTTCATTCCTCGGCATGAGTGATGTGATAGAGAAAGCAATGTCTATCGTATCATTTGTGGCAAAACCGGAATATGAAGACTATGTAGCTACGGATGCGATGACACGCCGTATTGCACAAGAGTTGATAAAATAAAAATAGTACAGGTATTAGAGTATCTCAACTCCCTTCTTCCTCGGAGGAGAATAAGAATAGTAAATAGTAGTTAATAGTAAAATAGAAAAATTATTAGATGGAAACATTTTTGATTCGTGCCCTGCAACTCTTTATGAGCCTTTCGTTGCTCGTTATCGTTCATGAGGGAGGGCACTTCCTCTTCGCCCGTCTTTTCAAGACACGGGTAGAAAAGTTTTGTTTGTTCTTCGACCCTTGGTTTACCCTGTTCAAGTTCAAGCCGAAAAATAGTGATACGGAATATGGTATTGGTTGGCTGCCGTTAGGTGGTTATGTAAAGATAGCAGGTATGATAGATGAGTCTATGGATACCGAACAGATGCAACAGCCAATGCAACCGTGGGAGTTCCGGGCCAAACCGGCATGGCAACGGTTGTTAATCATGGTAGGTGGTGTATTGTTCAATTTCATATTGGCATTATTCATCTATTCTATGATACTTTTTACTTGGGGAGATGAATACGTACCGGTACAAAAAGCCCCGTTGGGTATGGAATTCAACGAAACGGCAAAAGCTATCGGTTTCCGTGACGGTGACGTACTGATATCTGCTGATGGTGTACCCTTTGAACGTTACGGTGGTGACATGCTGACAAGCGTTGTCGATGCCCGCCAGGTAACAGTACGCCGCGATGGGCAAGAGGTATCCGTTTATATTCCTGAGAATTTTATGGAGCGTCTGCTGGCTGACAGTGTACGTTTTGCCTCATTCCGCTATCCGTATGTTATTGATAGTATTTGTGCCAACCGTCCTGCTGCCCTTGCCGGACTGCAAGCGGGTGACAGTATTATGCAATTGGACGGAAAGAACATTGCTTATTTCGATTTTAAAGAAGAGATGTTACGCCGTCAGAAAGCGGATTCAGCTTCTCATTATATCACATTGACTTATGCACGTGCCGGAGTGATAGATACTATAACTTTTGCTACAGATTCAATCTATGAGATAGGTGTAGTAGTACGTACGGCAACCAATCAGTTACTGCCGGTTGTAAAGAAAGAATATAGTTTTCTGGCCTCTTTCCCCGCTGGTGCAGCATTGGGAGTACAAACTCTGAAAGGCTATGTAGGACAAATGAAATATCTCTTCTCTAAAGAAGGCGCCAAGCAATTGGGTGGCTTCGGAACTATCGGAAGCATCTTCCCTGCTACATGGGATTGGCATCAGTTCTGGTACATGACAGCATTCCTTTCTATTATCCTCGCCTTCATGAATATTCTGCCTATTCCGGCACTGGATGGCGGACATGTATTATTCCTTATTTATGAGATTGTGGCTCGTCGCAAACCAAGTGATAAGTTTATGGAACGTGCGCAAATGGTCGGTATGTTCCTGTTATTCGGATTGCTGCTTTGGGCAAACTTTAATGATATTCTGCGGTTCCTGTTCTAACGCAGGTTCTACTTTATAAAAACAAATAGACCATCTATTCGAAGTGAGTAGATGGTCTATTTATTATATGAAATATCTATCGTATTTTCTTACACTAAGTGTCCGATCCACTCTTCACGATCTCCCGGCAAAAGATCAATAACCGGAACCTCTACCATCGTGTAACAACCAGGTTGTTGACGCATGGAAGCGCGAGCTACACAAACCAATACCTGAGCAGTAAGTGCAGGATTATTAATGCGCATATTGAACTCAAATAATTGATTCTGAGTTTTACCGGAAACACCTTTACGAGTGAGGTTTACACCATGTCCCATATCAAGCAAAGCATCTACGCTGGGAACTAATTTCACATGTGTCTCGTCATTTACAAAGTATGGATCTGCCTTGATGGCAGCAGATACTTTATCAAACTCATAACCGTCTTTCAATTCGATATAAACCATACGGCGGTGAATACCTGTTCCGGTAGGAATAGTCATGGAAAGAGCAGCCTTTACACCATCAATAGCTTTTACAGCTACTGTATGTCCCATACTCATTCCAGGACCAAAGTTTGTATAAGTAATTCCTTTCGGAGCAATAGCTTCCAACAGGGTACGTACGATAGAATCGCTTCCTGGATCCCAACCTGCAGAAATAATAGAAACTGCATTATGTTCTTTTGCAGAAGCAGACAGTGTGCGACGCAAATCTACAATACCGGTATGAATATCGAAGCTGTCAACCGTATTGATGCCAAGTGCAAGGATTTCTTTGGCATAAGTCTCTACACTGCGGGTTGGTGTACAAAGAATTGCAACATCAACGCCTTCCAATTCCTTGATATTCTTTACAACAGGGTATTCACTCAGTTCTGCGGGACGGTTTTCAGCTCCGGCTCGGCGTACTACACCGGCAATTTCAAAGTCGGGAGCCGCTTGCAACGCTTCGAGCACGTATTGCCCGATATTGCCATAGCCAACAATGGCTGCTCTTACTTTTTTCATTCTTTTATTGAATTTATTTATCAGTTTTCTATTTTATCGGCACAAAAGTAATCATTTTCATTCAATTTAACCACAAAACGATTCAGTGTTCCACAGAGTTTTTTCTTTATTAAGACTTCTTTCAAACTTATGTACCTTCAATGACTTATCACTCTAAAACAATTTCCAAAGGAAAAAGTTCCCTGAAACTCTTCTGAGTCTGTAATGAAGAAACACAATATTCCTCGCTCGCGCGCGTTATAGTAAGTATTATGATAGAATACATCAGAGGCGGACTTGCCGAGCTCAGCCCGGCAACCGCAGTTATCGACTGTAACGGATTGGGATATGCCGTTAATATTTCATTAAATACGTATGCTGCCATCCAAGGCAAAAAAGAGTGTAAACTGTATATCTACGAGGCTATACGTGAGGATGCATATGTCCTCTACGGCTTTGTAGATAAACAAGAGCGTGAATTATTCTTGTTGTTGATTTCCGTTTCGGGCATTGGCGGTAATACTGCACGAATGATACTTTCAGCACTTTCACCGGCAGAACTGGTGAATGTTATCAGTACTGAAAATGCCAATTTACTGAAGACAGTGAAAGGTATCGGATTAAAAACAGCCCAACGGGTGATTGTGGATTTGAAAGATAAAATCAAGACAGGCGCTGCAAGCGCAGGAAGTACGATAGGAAGTCTCGGCGGAATGTTATCTGCTGCTAATGCACAGGTGCAGGAAGAAGCTATTGCAGCATTGACAATGTTGGGATTTGCACAGGCACCATCACAAAAGGTAGTTTTGGCAATATTGAAAGAAGAACCGGATGCACCGGTAGAGCAGGTTATTAAGTTGGCGCTGAAAAGACTTTAGTAAATGATGATTTAGGGGAGAATAACCTATATTTTTTATATGTAATTTTTACTTCCTTTCTTTCTTGTCTTGTCACTTTCCCCACCCCCTCTCAGATACCTTCTGAATGGGGATACAATGAGTCAGGAACTGAAAGGCATTCAGTCAGGGAGTGAAAAGCATTCAGTCCCTGACTGAATCAGGTTCACTCAACGAGTCGGAGGAGTAGCTACGGGAAAGGAAGAAATTTACGCATTTTTTGTAAGTATAATTACTAACCGATGAAATATACGATGAATTATCATTCATAAATTAATTAAACACATATGAAGTCTCCCCGTATACGACATATCATCTGGTTATTGCTGCTATGGCTCATGCCTGGCAACTTTGTCGTTATGGGACAGAATGTAAATGAGAAGAGTGCACAAGAAGCAGAAAATGTACAGGATACAATAGCTCCGCGATATTCCGTTCGCAAGACCGTGCCGGGCACACTAAAAGACCTTTCTCCCCACCCTGCCGACCTGCAATCGCCCATGAACCTGCGAACCGAGGCAGAATATGATGCAAAAACAGACAGATACTACATACGCACAAAATTAGGGAATACCGAAATCGGTGTACCGATGGTACTGACCCCCGAAGAATATCTGGATTGGACATTGAAACAATCCATGCAATCTTATTACCGCCAAAAGAACGGAGAACAAATCGGCAAAGGAAAAGAGGCTTTCGACTTTATGGATATGAAGTTCAACCTTGGTCCGGCAGAGAAGTTGTTTGGTCCCGGTGGGGTACAGATACGTACACAAGGTAATGCAGAACTCAGCTTCGGCATGACGTACAAAAATGTGAAGAACCCCTCACTTCCGGAAAGTCAACGCAAAACACTCGGTTTTGACTTTGACGAGAAAATTAATATCAACGTCAATGGAAAAGTAGGTGACAAGGTGAATATGAACATGAACTACAACACCGATGCTACCTTTGATTTTGACACCAAACGGCTGAAACTGAAATATGAGGGAAAAGAAGATGAAATCATCAAACTGATTGAAGCCGGTAATGTGAGTATGTCCACCAATAACTCACTAATACGCGGAGCATCCGCACTGTTCGGTATTCGTACAGACCTGCAATTTGGCAAACTAAAGCTACAAGCTGTTATCAGCCAGCAAGAAAGTGAAGCAAAAACAGTGACAAGCCGCGGTGGTGCACAAACCACTACGTTCGACTTCTCCGCAGATAATTACGAAGGAAACCGCCACTTCTTCCTTGCCCATTATTTTCGAGATGTCTATGATAAAAATCTGGCACAGCTTCCGAATATCCTTTCAGGAATCACAATTAACCGGATCGAAGTATGGGTAACCAACAAACGAAATAACTATGATAATCCGCGAAACATCGTAGCACTAACTGATCTTGGAGAGGCCTTTCACATAGGCAACACTACCGCCTGGAGCGGAGTGGGAAACCCGACCAACCCCAGTTCAAACGTCAACGCTCCCGCCAATAGTGCCAATAACCTCTATGCGGAAATGCTCAGCCGCTATGCAGCTGCACGCGATATCAGCCAGGTAAGTAATATCATGAGTACAATCCCCGGATCCGAACCCGGCATGGATTACGAAAAAATAGAAAGTGCCCGTCTGCTCACTTCCTCAGAATACACACTAAACAGCAAACTCGGTTATATCTCACTGAAGCAAACCCTTCAACCGGACGAAGTACTGGCAGTCGCTTTTGAGTACACACTCGGTGGACGAAGTTATCAAGTAGGTGAGTTTTCTTCAGACATCAAGGAAACCGGGCAAAGTTTGTTCGTAAAATTATTGAAGAATACGGCAAATTCCCCGGACGCAGCCTGCTGGGATCTAATGATGAAGAATGTCTACAGTCTCAATGCCTACTCTGTGCAAAAAGAAAAATTCCAGTTGAACATCACTTACCAAAGCGATACAACAGGTGTATATCTACGCTACATTCCAGAAGGAAAGATTGCCAAAACACCCCTGTTGCGTGTCATGAACCTCGACCGCCTTAATAGCCAGAACCAAACAGGTGCGGACGGTTTCTTCGACTTTGTCGAAGGCTATACGGTGACAGCTTCGGACGGACGTATCTATTTTCCCGTAGTAGAACCTTTCGGCAGCCACCTGCGCAAAGCCATCGGAAACGATGCGCTGGCAGACAAATATGTGTTTCAAGAACTGTACGACTCCACTCGCACCGTAGCGCAACAAACAGCAGAAAAGAATAAATTCCGACTAACAGGTGAATACCGTGCCTCCAATGCCAATGAAATACGGTTAGGGGCTATGAATATTCCACAAGGTTCAGTACGTGTGACGGCGGGCGGTATGACACTGGTAGAAAACTCTGACTATACAGTAGATTACACATTGGGAGTAGTTACCATTCTCAACCAAAGCATCATTGATGCCGGTACAGCCATCAGCGTAAATCTGGAGAGCAATACGCTCTACAGCATGCAACGCAAAACGATGATGGGACTAAACTTCACCTACGATTTCTCACAGAACTTCTCTTTCGGAGGAAGCATCATGCACCTCAGCGAGAAACCACTGACAAGCAAAGTTGCAATGGGTGACGAACCACTCTCCAACACGTTGTGGGGAGTGAATGCTTCATGGAAAAAAGAAAGCCAGTGGCTGACAAACATGCTGGACAAACTACCGTTTGTCACCGCAACCGCCCCCAGCAGCATCAATCTCGGTGTGGAATTCGCCCATCTCATTCCGGGACATGCCAAAGGACTACAACAAAATGCTTCGTACATCGACGATTTCGAAAGTACACAAAATGGCATTGACCTTCGTCAGCCCTCATACTGGATGTTGGCAAGCACCCCCTCACCCCTCTTTCCCGAAGCAACCTGCAGCAATGATATCAGTTACGGAAAGAACCGGGCACTGCTGGCGTGGTACCATATTGACGGACTTTTCACCCGCCGTAACTCTTCATTGACACCTACACACATCAAAAACGACCTAAACCAGCTTAGCAACCACTATGTGCGTGAGGTCTATGAGCAGGAACTGTTTCCAAATAAGGAAACTCCCTACCAGGAATCGGCTTCCATGAACGTCCTGAACCTAGCCTATTATCCACAGGAACGGGGGCCATACAATCTGGATACAGACCTGAATTCCGACGGTACTCTGAAAAATCCGGAGAATCGCTGGGGAGGCATGATGCGTAAACTGGATACCAGTGATTTCGAAGCGGCGAACATTGAATACATCTCTTTCTGGTTACTGGATCCATTCATCTACGAAGAAGGCAATATTGAGGGAGGAATAACACGAACAGGTTCGGAAAAGGCAACACGAGCAAATTCCCCCAAAGGTACTCTCTACATAAACCTTGGCGAAGTATCTGAAGACATCCTCAAAGATGGCAAGAAGTTCTTTGAAAACGGTCTGCCCATTGATGGAGATGCAACAAAGACCGAAGAAACAGTTTGGGGGCGTGTTCCCCGCGATCGTAGTGTGGTATATGCCTTTGATAATGCAGCCGGCGCACGCCGTAAGCAAGATGTCGGACTGAACGGGCTCTCTACTGAAGACGAACGTACCTTCTCCACTTATCAGAAATATCTGGCAGACGTACAGGGCAAAGTGGACGCCTCCACTTACGAGAAATTCTACAACGATCCGGCAGGCGACAATTATCATTATTTCCGTGGCTCGGACTATGACCGGGAAGAGC
>ULJB01038826.1_pt1 | contig 12842 bp, 13 predicted proteins | sample 1950771 | NCBI WGS metagenome assembly ULJB01 (sample SAMEA4835461, study PRJEB28245) | human gut metagenome | biome: gut microbiome; material: fecal sample | place: Denmark | collected 2008
CGGCTGTAGCTGCTGCGTGTACTCAAAGGTTATCGCGCAATCAATCTGCACAGTCGCCTTGTTGTCGGCCATGTTGATTACCAAGGGATAGTCGTACTTGGCGTTGCCCATCACTCCGAACATCGGCCCTACAAGTTCCATGGGCGACCGTTTTTCGCGGTAGTAGGCGTCGTTGAGCGAGTCTGACCGCAACGAATAAAAGTCGCTGAAGCCCGTGTAGCGGTTGCCCACAAGCAGGACGGTCTGCCCCTTAATCCACTTTTTCAGCCTTGTAGAGTCAGGACGGTAAGCGTATTCATAATAAACCTTGACCTGCGCCGAGTCGTAAACGGTCTTTTCAACCGGCTTTATGGGCGGAAGGTCGCCTCCGCCGATGGTCTGCGCCCCTGCGGATAGCGCGGCGAGCATGGCCAATGACAATAAAGTTGTTTTCATAGTGAACGTATTTAATTAGTCATGCAAAGATAAACTAAAATACTTAATCAAGCAACTAATCGTCTTAATTTTATCCTTTGTTAACCCTGCCGGCCATCTTTCGTTTTCTAAAACACGGCAAAATGGAAGGCAAAAGGCCATCTTTTGCACGCTGAAAGGCCACCTTTTACAATGCAAAAGGCGGTATATTGGAACGTCGCTGATTATCAACGAGTTAGCAAGAGGCGAGGTTTTAGTTGACAAGGGACGAGGGACAAGTCGGCAAGAAACGAGGAACAAGTCAACAAGGAACAAGCAGACGAGGGACAAGGGCTGTGTTTTTAGTTGACAAGGAACAAGCAGACAAGGGACAAGGGCTAAGCAAATAGAAAACGGGCAGACAAGGATGACTGTTTCATTTGTCCTTGTCTGCCCGTTACTTGTATGCTTGTCGACTTGTCCCTCGTTACTTGTCGACTTGTCCCTCGTCACTTGTCAACTAAAAACTCGTCTGCCTGTCAGTTTTCTTCAGCCGCCTCCTTGGCGCGTTTCTCTTCGTCTATGCGCTGGAAGTCCTTTTGGCGCAGCACGAAACTGTTAGTCAAGTACTTCTCACGCACAACCTTGTTCTCCGCCAGTTCCTCGGGAGAGCCTTGGAAAAGGATGCGCCCTTCGAATAGAAGATAGGCACGGTCGGTGATGCAGAGGGTGTCTTCCACGTTGTGGTCGGTGATGAGGATGCCTATGTTTCGGTACTTCAGGCGCCACACTATGTGCTGGATGTCCTCCACGGCGATGGGGTCTACACCGGCGAAAGGCTCGTCGAGCATGATGAACTTGGGGTCGATGGCAAGGCATCGGGCAATCTCCGTGCGCCTGCGTTCGCCACCGGAGAGGCGGTCGCCGATGTTCTTCCGCACCTTCTCCAGCCTGAACTCTTTAATCAGGCTCTCAAGTTTCTCTATCTGTTGCTTACGCGTAAGGTCGGTCATCTCAAGCACGGCGAGGATGTTGTCCTCGACACTAAGCTTGCGGAAGACGCTCGCCTCCTGCGGCAGATAGCCTATTCCGGCCCGCGCACGCTTGTACACGGGGAAGTCGGTAATGTCCTTGTCATCTATATATATGTGGCCCGCGTTGGGCACGATAAGGCCTGTCGTCATATAGAAAGAGGTTGTCTTGCCTGCTCCGTTGGGGCCGAGCAGACCCACAATCTCGCCCTGACGCACGTTGATTGACACGTCGTTGACAACCGTCCGCTTGCCATACCGCTTCACAAGTCCCTCCGCCCGAAGCACCATCTGCCCGTCGTGGCTCGGCTCCATGCCGTTAGTCGTTTCGTCCATAAATGTCGTATTTTTCGGCAAAAGTAGCAAAATTGTACCTAATAACAGTTTATAAAGTCAAAAACTCGTACACGTGTTGTAGTTTTTTTAGTTATTTTGGTTACTTTTGCGGCAAAGAAAACAAGTTTTCAAGCAGACAAGTTGACAAGTGACGAGCAAACAAGGAGATTTGCAACTGATGCCATACTGGCTGCTTGTCGCGATAACGCATGGCTGAAAAGCTTGTCTGCTTGTCACTTGTCAACTTGTAACTAACTAAATAGAAATATGTTATTACACAAACACCTCACTTCTTTCGGCAGATACCTGATGCTTATGGAACGCGCATTCTCCCGGCCCGAACGCCTGCGGATGTTCCTGAAGCAATACATCAAGGAGATGTCCGCCCTCGGTGTCAACTCGATAGGGATAGTGCTTCTCATCTCGTTCTTCATCGGAGCGGTAATCTGCATACAGATAAAACTCAACGTGCAGAGCGCCTGGATGCCGCGCTTCGTCACGGGATACGTAACGAGGGAAATCATGCTTCTTGAGTTCTCGTCGTCAATCATGTGCCTTATCCTCGCCGGAAAGGTAGGCTCCAACATAGCGTCGGAAATCGGGACGATGCGCGTGACGCAGCAAATCGACGCATTGGAGATAATGGGCGTCAACTCGGCCAACTTCCTCATAATGCCCAAGATACTGGGAATGATTACGCTGATGCCGTTTCTCGTCATCTTCAGCACGGCCTCCGGCATAATAGGAGCTTACGCCACGGCGTACATCGGGCACGTTATCAGCCCCGAAGACCTTACGCTCGGACTGCAATACGACTTCAACCCGTGGTTCATGTACATGAGCATCATAAAGAGCTTGTTCTTCGCCTTCCTGATAACAAGCATCCCGTCATTCTACGGCTACACGGTAGAGGGCGGCTCGGTGAACGTGGGCAAGGCCAGCACTGACGCCGTAGTAACCAGCAGCGTGATGATATTGTTCTCCGACCTGTTCCTCACACAGATATTATCTTAGGTCTTACGGTTATGAGGTTATAAGGTTTTACGGTCATACGGTTTAAAGTTATGAGGGCACACGGTTGCTGAACCGTACAGCAAGTCCTCATAAAATAAGGATGTACACCACATGCCCCATAACCGTAAAACCGTATGACCGTAAGCCTTACAACCTCATAACCCAATAACCTTACAACCCCATAACCGTAAAACCGCATAACCCCATAACCGCAAAAGCAATGATTGAAATAAAGAACCTTTGCAAGTCGTTCGGCGACAAGGAAGTCCTGAAAGACATAAGCGCCGTGTTCGAGGGCGGAAAGACCAACCTCATAATAGGCCAAAGCGGCTCGGGCAAGACCGTGCTGATAAAGAACCTCGTCGGACTTCTTGAGCCAACGAGCGGCGAAGTGCTGTATGACGGACGAAACTTCGTTGCCATGGACAAGAAGGAAAAGACCATGATGCGGCGCGAAATGGGCATGATTTTCCAGAGCGCGGCACTGTTCGACTCGATGACCGTTCTCGAAAACGTGATGTTTCCGCTTGACATGTTCTCGTCGATGACGCTACGAGACCGCATACACCGCGCCCGGACATGCCTTGACAGGGTGAACCTTACCGGCACAGACCACAAGTTTCCCGGTGAGCTTTCTGGCGGAATGCAGAAACGAGTGGCGATAGCGAGGGCAATATCGCTGAACCCCAAATACCTGTTCTGTGACGAACCGAACTCCGGTCTCGACCCGAAGACATCGCTCGTCATCGACCAGCTGCTACACGGAATCACCCATGAATACGGCATAACGACAATTATCAACACCCATGACATGAACTCCGTGATGGGCATCGGCGAGAACATTATCTTCATTCATGGAGGAAAGAAGGAATGGGAGGGTGTCAGCGCCGACGTGATGGGCAGCGACAACAAGAACCTTACAGACTTTATCTTCGCCAGCGACCTGCTCAAGAAGATGCGGAAAGCCGCCTTGGAGAAAGGGAAACTATCATAAATTGAGGATTGAGAATGGATAATTGACAATTATGATTACCTGTTTTCAAACGGCAAGGCAAATCATAATTATCCATTCCCAATTCTCAATTTTCAATTACAAACCTAATAATTTGCCTATGAAAACAAGAAATTCAGCCATCATCGCATTGTGTTTTGTGGTGCAGACGGCATTTGCCTGCACTGGCATAACGCTCAAGACCAAAGACGGCAGCACCATAGTGGCGCGCACCATCGAGTGGGGAGGCAGCGACCTCAACAGCCAGTACGTCATCGTTCCGCGTGGTTACACGCAACAGTCATACATACCCGGAGGCGTGAAAGGCGGCATGACGTTCACCGCCAAGTACGGATACGTGGGACTGTCGGTTGAACAGGAAGAGTTCGTAGCCGAGGGGCTTAACGAGGAAGGGCTGTCGGCCGGACTGTTCTACTTCCCCGGCTACGGCCAGTACGAGGACTACAGCGAGAGCCTGAAGGCGCAAAGCATAGCCGACCTGCAGCTCGTTGCATGGATGCTTGGCAGCTTCAAGACGGTTGACGAGGTGAAAGCCGGACTGCAAAATGCGCACGTCATAGCCATTGACCCGCGCGCATCGACGGCCCACTGGCGCGTGGCCGACCCGTCGGGCAAGCAAATCGTCATAGAGATTGTTGGCCGCAAGGTGAACATCTACGACAATACGCTTGGCGTACTGACCAACTCTCCGGGCTTCGACTGGCAGATGACGAACCTCAACAACTACGTAAACCTGTATCCGGGCACGGCCAAGCAGAAGCAGCTTGGCGGCACTCAGCTCGCCTCTTTCGGCGCGGGCAGCGGCTTCCTCGGCATCCCAGGCGACGTAACCCCTCCCTCGCGCTTCGTCCGTGCGGCATGGTATCAGGGCACAACGCCCGTCCCTGCAACGGGGGACAAGGCCGTAAGGCAGTGCTTCCAGATACTTAACAACTTCGACATTCCCATCGGCATCGAGACGGCCGAGGACGAAACAGCCGTTGACATTCCCAGCGCGACGCAGTGGACTTCGGCCACCGACATGACAGGCCGCAAGATTTACTACCGCACAATGCGCAACAGCGCCATACGCCTGATTGACCTCAACCAGATAAACTTCGGCAAAACGAAGTACAAGACGGCACCGCTCGACACTGTGAAGGAGCAACCGTTTTACGCCGTGGGCGTAAAGTGAAGAGTTAAGAGGGAAGAGTGAAGAATTCAATACCTTTGTTATTTGCACTTGAATTCTTCACTCTTCCCTCTTAACTCTTCACTTATCTCGGTATTTCCGGCGTGCCGAAGGGTATCTCGCCCACGCTGGGCACGCCCTGTGGCATAATCATCGGGCCGCTGCGTTTCTTGCGGTTGTGCACCGCGTTGTCAATCAAGTCCTTTACGAGAGGTCCCACGGGCAGCTCGATAGTAAACTTCTCGCTTATTTTTACTTTAGGCGTCACAATGGGTGACGTCACCCACCGGCCGGCGAACGTATCGTAATAACGCTCCACGCCGAGGTCCATGCCGACGGTTTCGCCCATGAACGTAACGAAGCCGCCATAGCCCGATGTGCCCATGTAAGGCATGGCAGCCATCGAATAGAATGCCCTGTTGTTGGTGTAACGCCCGAAGACGGTGGCCGACCAGTTGTCGTTAAAGCGGTAAGTGGCCGCGCCCGACACACCGAAATACGTCCGCGTGCCGCGCCACAACAGATAGCGGTCGGCCTCGGCGCTGGCCGTAACGGTAAGGTTGCCTATGTTCTGCACTACGCCTACCGACGCGCCCTGCCGTGACATAAGTGCCGGCATCGTGGTGCGGAACGAACTTCCAACAACAGCTCCACTGCCCCACGAGCTTATAACGCCGCCTTGGCGGAAGTCGTAGGCGTAAGGATTGTGCCCGAACTGCGGCACGGCTGACGCCGGGGCGATGCGTCCAAGGCTGCGGTAGCCGAACGACGGCGCGGCTATGCTGTCTGCGCTGCGCCACCGGGGCAGCATCTTCGCAGCAGGCATGAACCGCTTTGCGTGCGCCGTGAACGACAGCGAGTCGCGCAGTGCGTCAGGGCTTAGCGCGCCAAACGTCACAGGCGCAAGCTCCGTCCGCGGCTCCGCGATGTGAAAGCCGCCGCCAGTCTCCTGCGCCACAGCCGTCGCCGTGCATGCCGCAAGGCACGCCACGATTGCCAAATATCTGCATCCCGACAACATAAAACAAGCTTTTTATTTACGTATATGCAACATTATGCAAAGATAATGCTTCAAGTTTACACTCAGCACAGAGTTCATTATAAATATAGTTAATCATTCAAGAAGTTAAAGTAGTTAAAGAAGTTATCACTACGCTACGCTCCGTTAGAAGTTAAAGCCATTACCTTTGCCGCTTTAGCTGACGGTTATAACATTAAGCGTCGTAACTAATTGAATAGCAAGCACTTACCTGCACGCATGCAAAAGGCCGTGTTTTATCTTCTAAAAGGCCACCTTTTACACGCTAAAACATGACCTTTTGTACAGCGATATGCCGTGTTTTGCAAAACAACCAATATATTTTACGTCCGTGCGGATTTGCAATCCGCACCATCAAAAACCGGGATTTGCAATCCCGATGACCGCTATATGAAAAGTAACCGACGGATTACAAATCCGTAACTTGACATACGGCGGATTGCAAATCCGCCGATACTGCATAGTAACAAATCAAAAAACTCCGTCTTTCATTTCTCGTTGCGCTCGCCTTTCACTATATTTGCTTCACGAATATAGGATGCGGCTCGGCAATGAGAAATCAAAAAACTGCGTTTTTCATTTCTCATTGCGCTCGCCTTTCACTATATTTGCACTGATGAAACGAACTACTGCGATATTGCATGTAGCCGCCGCGCTGTGCATGGCTTGCCTCTTCAGCTGCGGCGACGGAATGGACCGCGAGGCGGAGATAGCGGCAATCGACAGCATTGCCGACACTGACGCGCCGCGCGCATTGGCGTTGCTTGACAGCATGAAGCCGCGCATGGCTGGTGCTACCGAGGCCGAATGGAGCCTTTACTCGCTGATGCGCGTCAAGGCCGAAGACAAGGCTTACATCGTACACAAGACTGACACCGTGATGCTGCGGCTCATAGATTACTACGAGGAGGATGGCGACAAGCGCCGTCTGCCGCAGGTTTATTACTACGCAGGTCGCGTGTATGCCGACATGTACGACAACGACCGCGCCCTGCCATACTTTCAAAAAGTAGTGGAAATGGCCGACAGCAGCCGCACCTTATATTATAAGGCGCAAGCTCAAATGGGCTACATCTTCCTATACCAAGGGCTATATGAAAAAGGATTTAACGCCTTCTCAAAGTCTTATAAATATAATAAGACAAGGGGAAACAAATCCAATCAAGCTTATGCTCTATGCGGAATGGCTAACTGCCTGCAACGAATGAACGGCTACAAACAGGCCATGCAGTATTTCAAACAGGCATTAATACTTGTCCGTGAGAATGGCGACAAATCGTATGAAGCTGACATCCTCGGACAAATTGCTAACAATTATTATTATCTAAAACAATACCGCATAGCCGAAAAATACGCCCAGCAAGCATTGGCTGGTGTAGACAGTACAACCGCCCGGCCAATTTATGCCATCGCTGCGGACATATATAATAAGGTAGGCAAAGAAGACTCTGCCGTCATTCTGTACAACAAGCTTTACGCATTGGACGACGTTTACGCGAAATACAGCGCAAGCAAGCGTCTCGGACACTACTACCTTGAGCACAAAAACATGGCAAAGGCCGCCATATTCCTTGACGAATATGACAGATATACTGACTCAATCCAAGCGATAATACAGACGGAAACAGTTGCCAAAATCGATGCCGTCTACAACTATAACATAAGGGAAGAGGAGAACGAAAGGCTGAAAGAAGAAATAACAACAGACCGATTTATCATTACAGTGGCGGCTGTACTCGTAATAGCCGCAATACTTGCAGTGCTCGCGTTTATGCAATATTCAAAGAAAAAGAGATTGGCCGAGCGCATGAAGCACGAGAACGAGAAGCGTTACCTCAACTCGTTGTACGAGCAAAGCAGCAAGTTCATCAGCGACAACAACAGCAAAATAGAAACACTTAAGCAGGAACTTGCAGCGTCGGCAAGCAAAAATATGAGCCTTGCCGCAGCCCTGAAGGCCAAGGAGGAGCAGCTTAACAACCTCAACATGATGGCCGAAATAAGGACGAAGAACAGGGAACTGGCTAAAGCCGGGCTTGACAACTCCGACATCTGCGCCAAGATTTCAACCATATTAAATGACGAGACAACAGGCAATTTCAACAAAAAGCTCTCCACAGAAGACTGGCAGAGCCTCGACGAAGAAGTAAACAGCCACTACCCGGAGTTCAAGGAACGCCTGTCAGCACTGTGCCGGATAAGCGACATCGAGTACCGCGTGTGCCTGCTGCTGAAAGTAGGCGTAAGCCCGAAAGACATCGCCACGCTGACAATAAAGACAAAAAGCGCAATCTCGGTAATGCGCAAGAGGCTGTATCTTAAAGCCTTCGGCAAAGAAGAAACGCCTGAAAAGTGGGACGAGTTTATCCGCTCATTATAAGGCACTTACGTCCTGTTGTCAACCGTTTTGTAAACCGGCAAAACCATTTGTCAACTGTTTTGTCAACTCAAAAAGTTCCGTTTCATATCCGTTCGCTATAATTTTGCCGCCGAAATCAAATTTAACGGATATTGAACGGAATGAAAAACAATGACTATAAGGCAACAGAAAATGGAGAAGGCGAAGCTCCAAACGGCCAACGTCCTACATCCGTCCATGCCTCTGTGGCATTTGGCTGTCAAGAAACTCCATACAAAAGAATTAATTAAAACAGCGGATTTACCATAGAAATTTTTAGCCGAAAACCTTAAAAACAATAAAACAACACATCATGAAAAAGACTATCATAATATTATTTGCATTGTACACAGCATTTAGCTGCGCTGCGCAGACATTCAAAATGTCGCAACTAAAAGGCTGCAAATGGACTTGCAATGAGACAGACGAGAAAACAAAGACCATTTGGTTTACGGACTCTGCCTTTTGCGATGAAAACGTTTATTCCTCAATAAACAAAACTTCAACTTTAAAGCTACCATTTTATTTATCGAGCACAATAGAAAAAGTGTTTGACGAGTCAAAAGTAGGTAAAGGTACTTCAGGCAAATACCTTATAATAAAAGAAGGCAATGCAAAACATGGGTATAATGTTTTTGTATGCGAAATAATGGGCATAAGCAATACGAACCTATCCATAAAATATGGTATTTATTCAGAACATAGGAAAATGGGCGGCGGCGAACATATCAGAAATTTCACAAAAGTGCAAAGCATGGCATCAACGGCGCAAGGGCAAATATTCAGCGTCAACGCTGACGGCTCTATCGCCGTAAAACCTGAATTTATAGAAAGCATAGACAATTTTCCGAAAAACAACACAACGCCTTACGTACTGAAATTCAGTAAAACGGTAAATGCCATGCAGCATGCGGCGTTAAACGACAACTATATTGTCAGAGGATTGAGGTATAACGGATATACAGATGCCGACCCCGGCGACTTCAACGTAATAGAAATATCGTATGGCAAAGACACGCTTTTTACCTTGAAATATGATGACGGTTGGGAGAACATGTCTAAGGATTGGGGTGCTTACACATCAAGTTTCTGCGGTATAGAAGACTTGGGCAACAATACTTTCGCCGCGATATTCATAGGAGCAACGTTGGCTAACGAGCCTCCTTACCTGGCTATAATTGCATTGAAAGACGGCAAAGCAAGCTTGGTGTTCAACAAACGGATTGTAATAGTAAACATAAATACAGCTTCTGACGGTTCAAAAACATTCGATTTACAAGAAAACTTTTCAGAACCAATAGACGAAAACACGTTTACAAATCCACAAAAACACACCTTAACAATAAAGGATGGCAACATTTACTTCAAATAAAGACTGCAATACAGCAAGGCTGAAGAGGCTTTTCGTCCCCTCTTCAACATTGTTTTACCATTTTTATATATCCATATAAAAGGCACAACTACCCAAAACGACAGTCATGAAAAAGACTATCATACTATTATTTGCACTGTGCACAGCTTTTAGCTGCGCCGCACAGACATTCAGCCTGTCGCAGCTAAAGGGCTGCAAATGGGTTACTTATGATCGTGAAAAAGAAACAAATACGATATGGTTTACGGACTCCACGTATTACGATGAGTCATTTTACCCGACATTAAATAAAACAACTACAATAGAATTGCCTTTTTATTTGTCTAACACAATTGAGAAAGTATTTGACGAGTCGAAAGTAGGCACTAACACTTCGGGCAAATACCTTATAATAAAAGAAGGCAATGCAAAGTATGGATACAATTTGGTTGTTTGTGAAATTATGGGTATAAGCAATACCAATCTTTCGATAAAGCACGGAATATACACGGCAAAAAAGAAAATTGGCTTTGCAAAATTCATACTGAATTTCACAAAAGTGCAAAATCAGTTTGTAAGACCCATAAAGCCGGATATCAATAGTGACCTTAATTTACGTAAAGATGAAAACATATCTATCAGCAACATGAAGTAGAAAAGGAAAAGCTTTAATGACCAGTATTTGCCATGTGCGTAGCATCAAACTGCGCACATGGCATACTCTGTAATAAAGAACGAGGCGGATTGCAATAATCCATATAAACACGCTACGATTAAAAACTACAGCAATGAAAAAGATTTTTTCAATATTGATTGCAATGTTTATTGTCAACATAGCATCAATGGCACAAGAGCAAGTATTCAGCATCGGAACCAATGGTGACATAGTGACAAAAACCAAATTCATTGAAGAACTTTATTCAGGCAATTACAACAACGTAACGCCTTATGCCTTAAAGTTCAGCGAAAAGATTGATGCAGCATCACACATCGCCATCAATAACGACTTAACAAGCATCAATAATGACTTAACAAACATCAGTAAAAAAGCAGCAAACAGCCCGAACGCAAACAAGACAACAACCGCAATCCCGCTTTATACGGTGAACGGCTTGAGATACAAAGGCTGGGACAACGAGTCGGGCGACTTCAATGTTATAGAAATATTGTTTGGCAATGATACATTATTCACATTGAAATATGCTGACGGCTGGGACAACATGTCAACCGACTACGGCTCATATACATCAAAGTTTTGCGGTATTGAGAAACTTGGAAACAATACTTTCGCCGCAATATTCAAAGGTGTTGACATTATGAGCCAACCACCTTACCTGACAATTGTAGTGATGAAGGGCGGAAAGGCAAGTTTGGTGTTCAACAAGCCGATGATTATCAACTCGATAAAGACAAACTCCGACGGTACAAAAACGTTTGACTTACAGGAGAATACGGTCGAATGGATTGACGAAAACACGCCTGCAAACAGCCCCATTACGCATACAATGGCGATAAAAGACGGCAACATTTACTTCAAGTAAAGGCTGCAACAGGCCATAGATACAAGCAAACGACAAGGCGGAAGAGGCTCAACTGCATTCTCATCCGCCTTGTTTCACCTGTTTTTATTTATCCATATAAACACACTACGATAAAAAACCACACCATGAAAAAGGTTTTTACAATCATGATGACGCTTTCGCGGCCATCGCAAGCGCGCAAGGCGTTGACACGGAGACGCTTAAAAGCGAGCCGTGGAGGGCTACCGATGTGGAATATATCAACAAGAACGGCGGCTTTCTGCGTACAACCTAACACCCACCCCAGCCCTCCCGAAGGGAGGGAGCTTGATTATCTATTTTCAATTAGAGGCAACCGAGGCATTCGGTAACCGTCATACCGCGCTGCGATGCGGCATCCAGTATATGCAGACGGCACAGCCAACGCCGACACATAAAGATGTTTTTATATGCTGAAAGGGCAGCTTTTGCACGCTGAAAGGCCATGTTTTACACGGCGAAAGGCCGTCTTTTGCAAGGCGAAAGGTAACCTTTTGGACGGCGATTGATATATGGACGTGATACGGAGGTTATTTAAAAGGAGAAAAGAAAAACGGAAATCATCCGTCATCTGTCAGTTCGGGATGTAAGACATTGGTTGTCAACACGTTGCAGCCTGACAGATGATTTCAGGCAACTGTCATACCTGTCTGTACCGGCTACACGTCCTGACAGATGCCATACACATCTGTCAGGACGCATAACGTTGATTGTCAATGTTTTACGTTGCAAAATGAAAGATGAAATGAAAAATGAAATATGAAGAATGAGAAATGAAGAATGAACAATAACGCTGCTTATGCCGTTTCATTTCAAATTATTCATTATTTATTCTTCATTTCTCATTCTTCATTTTTCATTATTCATTTTTAATTGTTCATTTTTTAACTACCTTTGCAGGCAGTAATCAAACCTAAAAGACAGAAATATGGCACTTATAAAGACAGTGAAAGGTCTTGCGCCGAAGTGGGGCAAGGACTGCTATTTCAGCGAGACGGCCGCTATTGTGGGCGAAGTGACGATGGGCGACGAATGCTCTGTGTGGTTCAACGCGGTGGTGCGCGGCGACGTTGCGCCGATAACCATGGGCAACAGGGTGAACATTCAGGACGGGGCTTGCGTGCACGTGACAAACACCACGGGGCCTGTGGTGATGGAAGACGACGTGACCGTAGGCCATAACGCCACCGTTCACGCCTGCACGATACGCCGCGGCGCGCTTATCGGCATGGGCGCCACCGTGCTCGACAACGCCGAAGTGGGCGAAGGAGCGGTTGTTGCCGCCGGCGCATTGGTGCTGCAAGGCACTAAGATTGGCGCGCATGAGATATGGGGCGGCGTGCCTGCCAAGTTCCTGAAGAAGACGCGCCCCGACCAGGCCGAAAGCTTCGCCCGGCATTATGTGGAGTATTCGAAATGGTACTTGGAAAGGTGAGAAGGTGAGAAAAGGTAAAAAGGTAAAAAAGTAAAAAGGTAGAAAGGTAGAAAGGTAGAAAAGTAGAAAGGTAAAAAGGTAGAAAAGTAAAAAGGTAGAAAAG
>ULJB01039634.1_pt1 | contig 12698 bp, 11 predicted proteins | sample 1950771 | NCBI WGS metagenome assembly ULJB01 (sample SAMEA4835461, study PRJEB28245) | human gut metagenome | biome: gut microbiome; material: fecal sample | place: Denmark | collected 2008
CTTTGCAAAAGCACTCTTTCTCTTGATCAGGCAATATCTTCCGTTGATGATGATGATTTAACGCTTATTGACAAAATTCCGGCCGGTGATTATCAGGAATTTATGAATTCCTACGAAAATAAACTTATGCTGGCAGAAGCAATAAAAAAACTGCCTCATGATTTGCAGCAGATTATTGAAATGAGCTATTATCAGGACTTGAACCAGCGTGAAATCTCTGAAAGAATTCATATTTCACAGATGCAGGTTTCAAGAAGATTGAAAAAAGCTCTAAGCAAAATGTATGAAATAATTACTTCAAAAGACGAAAAATAAAAGGAGACATAAAAAAATGGGAGCATTGATTGCGATTTTAACATTTGTTTTTATTATAGGCTTATGCATAGGCAGTTTCTTAAATGTTGTAATTTTAAGAACATTGAGCGAAGAATCTATTGTTTTTCCGGCATCAAAATGCCCGAAATGCCAGCATCCTCTCAAATGGTGGCATAATATTCCTGTTTTTTCGTATATTTTTCTAAAAGGAAAATGCGCATTTTGTAAGGAAAAAATAAGCATTCAATATCCGATTGTGGAACTTTTAACAGGTATTATATTCACTCTGCTTTTCATGAAATTTGGAGTCAGTGTAGATACACTGTTTGCGTGGGTAATTTCGTCATTGCTTATTGTAATAGCAGGAACAGATATTAAAGAAAAAGTTGTCTATGATGTTCACACATATACTTTAATAGCAGTAGGCTTATTATATGCAATAATTGTAACTGCAGTATCGCTTTTCCAAATGCACTTTGCTGGAAATCCGATGGAATTCACAAAATATTTCGTATTAAATAATCCTATATTCATATCACTTATGGGAATGCTTTTAGGAGCAGCAATTCTTGAAATTTGCGCAAGAGCCGGCTACCTTTTTGTCGGAACAAGAGCATTCGGTGAAGGCGATACATTTATCGCAGCAGGACTCGGGGCGCTTTTTGGCTGGAAATCTCTGCTTGTGGTGCTTGCAATGTCCGTGTTGATTCAAGTAGTTTTATTCCTCCCTATTTTTATAAAAGGACTTGTAAAAAATAAAGATTGGAAAACTTTAATAACATTCACTGTTTTTGTACTGTTTGCAATTGCTTTTTACACATTACAGCACTTTAGAATAATAACGGTTGAAGATATTATAATATATTCTATCTTTGCAATTGTACTTGCAATTCTTGGAATTACAGCATGTATATTTATATTCAAGGGGCTCAGAGAACACCCCGAAAACAGGACATATATGCCGTTTGGGCCTGCAATGGTTGCTGCAGCATTTATTGCTCTACTATTTTAAAATTGTCATGCAGAACTTGTTTCAGCATCTAAAAAAAACATTTTCGATATATTTCAGCTTCGAGCTCACTGTAATCACCGGTGAGCTTTTCTAATCTTGAGCAAGCAATATTTGCGATAGGCAGCAGATGAGAATAATCATCATGAGTATTAACATAGCACTGAAGTGTATCTCTAATGCACTTATTAATGGATGAAATTTCGTAAATAGCCATACTAAGATCGTCAATCATTTCTTCGAGTTCTTTCATACATTCTCCTTAATATTTATAAAAAATATTTTAACAATTTTAAAATTCTTGTTCAATATAGCACACTTAATAAAATTTTAGGTGTACTTAATAAATTATCTGCACTTAATGAAATAGTAACAAAGCGAGCATTGTTTGACCGCAGGGAGTTTGCGAGCACAAGATTGAATTTAGTGCAGATAAACGGTCAGCGTGTTTTTCTTTCTTTGGTTACGTTTCTTTCTTTTTGCATCGCAACAAAAAGAAAGAAATGAACAAATTATAACGATAGTATCTTTAACGCCTCTTTTAAAATCTCCTCTGCTGATGCCTTTTCCTTCAACAAAGCTACAGCCTTTGAAATTGCATCCTGTATTTCTTTACGCTCGTAGCCGAGTGATACCAGAACCATTTGAGCATCTTCAACCGACCTGTCATCAATTTTTGCAGGAGTAATTGATGTTATTTTTATAGGTTCTTTGGTTTGATAATTCATTAATTTGTCTTTTAATTCAAGAATAATTTTCTGGGCTAACTTTGGTCCCACGCCTTTTGCACGTGTAAGCTCCTTGTAATTTCCTTCTATTACAAAACCGATAAGTTCTGATGATTCAAATTCATCCAGCAGTGTAAGTGCCATTTTAGAACCCACACCCGACACAGAAGTAAGAATATTGAAAATATCTCTGTCTTCTTTGTGCAAAAATCCGCAAAGACTCATTTTGTCTTCTCTATGCAAAAGAACGGTATAAATTTTTATATCACCGTCAGGCATTTGAGAAAAATCCCTTGTCGTAACCTCAAGAAGATAACCTATCCCCGATGTTTCAACAGTTACATAAGTTCCCTTTGATGAATTTGATTTGTTTGTTAAAATCCCCTTTATATAATCGTACATAATAATAAATTCCTGTTATTAAATCTTATTTTTCCAAACTTCGTCTTATTGTATAGACAGCATTTTCAAGTTCCTTATTTGTTCTTAATTCATCTCTTATTTTTTCATAAGAATAGAGCATTGTTGTGTGTTTTTTCTGAAAGAATTCTGCAATACTTTCAAAACTTTTTTGAGTAAGCTCGCGCGCCATATAAACCGCGACATGACGGGCAGATGAAATACGCTGGTTTCTTGCGGAACTCAAAAAATCTTTCAAAGATACACCGTAATATTCTCCTGCCGCCCTTGCGACTTTTTCAATTGTAAGTTCTTCTCTTGATGCTTCACAGTTCAATACTTTTTTTGCATAAGCAAGAGTAAGTTCTGTTTTTTCAATATCTGCATAAGCACTGACTTTGTTAAAAGCCCCTTCAAGCTCTCTGACATTGTTTACAAAATTTTTGGCAATATATTCAAAGACATCAAAATCGGCTTTAACATTTGCCTGCTCCGCCAGATTTCTCAAAATTGCAACACGAGTTTCAAAATCAGGAGGTGTAATATCAACCATCAATCCCATTTCAAAACGGGTACGCAATCTGTCGGGAAGTGTCGGAATATCTTTGGGCAGTCTGTCCGATGTTATAACAATCTGCTTATTTTTGTTATGCAGACTGTCAAAGGTATGGAAAATTTCTTCCATAGTATAAGTTTTACTTTCCAGAAACTGAATATCATCAATCAAAAGCACGTCAACATTTCTGTATTTCTGCCGGAATTTATCCATACGTGCGTTTCTGTCGTTGCCTCCGCACTGAATATTTTTAATTAATTCATTAACATATTCTTCTGTTTTAATATATTTAACTTTTAATTTAGGTTTATTAAAAATAATGTAATGCCCTATAGCCTGCATCAAGTGCGTTTTCCCGAGTCCTGATGCGCCGTAAATAAATAAGGGGTTGTATTTTTTAGCAGGGTTCTGAGCAACAGCAAGAGCGGCAGCGTGAGCAAAACGACTGTTTTCTCCGACCACAAAGTTTGAAAATTTATACTTCAAATTCAGATTTGCGGAAGACTGCATCTGTGCAAGATTATCCATAATCCTGCTTTCATCAGTTTCAGACAAAGCACGTTTTGCTTTTTGAAGCTCTTTTTTCTTTTCTTTTTGATAACGATCAGCAAACTCCTCATCATACAAAACGTTATAGCTGATATTTTTCCCTGACGCATTTTTTAAAGCTTCAAGAATTTTCGCATCATGCTGGGATTTAATTGCCTGCGGAGCCAGCGCATGAGCAGTGATTAAAGTTAAAACATTCCCGTCAAATGACACAGGTTCAAGAGGCTCAATCCACATTTTAAATGTCGGAACAGTCTCGGAAAGCTCCTCTTTTGCTTTACTCCATATCTCTTTTTCATCCATAATTTAATTTTACTATAAAAATAATTTGTCTGACATAATTAACTTATACAAAAAATTCTCTAAATTTATATACAATTTTATTAATAAAGGTTATAAAATCGTTTCCTTTTTCTATTTCAAAAAATAGTTCTGTATCAAGAGTTGTTCCGTCTTTAAATTTAAAATTTTCAACTCTCTGCTCTTGTGATGCATACCAGTTTATAATTATCAAAGAATTTGTACTGTCCTTGACATTAAATACAAGATTGTTACCTTTTCTTTTTGCTACAATTTTATCTTTTGAAAGTCTACCGCCTAAAATAACTGTATCATCGCCACCGTCAACAAAAATTTTCCCTTTATCCTCCCAGGTTGATCTGTAATCAGAAATTTTACTGTCCCAGCACCAGCGCTGTACTTTTAACTGTCCCCATTTTTCATCCAAAATTTTATCCGTACCTAAACCGTTGTAAATATAAATATCATTTCCACCGCCGCCTTCAAGTGTATTATAACCTTCAGCCCCGATAAGAATATCAGAGCCATCCTCACCATATATTTTATCGTCACCTTTTCCGCCATGAAGAAAATCATCTCCGGCTCCTCCTTTAATCAGGTCATTGCCATTATTGCCATATATTATATCAGGAGTGTTTGCACCATTTATGTGGTCATTTTTTCTCAAACCTTCAATATGAAGGGGAGTTTTTCCATCAGACACATAATTTTTAAAATCTCTAAATGAAGCCCCTGAATTATAATATGTTATCAAATGAGCACCATAGCCAGCCTGGCTTATTGCATCAGCAAACCTTTTTGTATCCAGAGAGTTATCACGCCGCAATCTTTCAAGAATAATATAAGAGGCAAGATAAGAATCAGTAACAGTCATATTTTCTATTATACGTTCATATACTTTATCTCCTGGAACAATTTTGTCTTCCGGATAGTCATATTTTATATCAAACTTTTGTCCAAAATGGGTTTGGGCAATAAAATTTACATACAGAATATTTTTTAATATTTCATAAGCCTTTTGCAAATTTTTTGGTTTAATTTGTTCAAGATCAGGAGCATTTTCACGCATAATTTTTTTTAAACAAAGTTTTTGCATGTCAACACCGGTCTTGTTATCGCATATCCACATTGAAATAAGTTTGTCAAAATTATTATATATTTCATTTGCAGAGTCCGAGGATGCTAATTTTTTTATAAATAGTCGTAAATCTTCATTTCTTGTTGCAGAATACTGTAAATCATAAGTTCTGCCATAACCGCGCAGCCATGGCAGATCAATTACATTAGCACTGATTGAATAATCACCTGCAACAATTGTGTTATTTATGCTGTAACTGTTTTTTACATAATACAAATTTCTTGTTTTACCGTTTTTATATATTACAAAAGACTTACCCGTTATAAAATTTTTATTATTTTCAATATTAAGAGGCTGCAGCCCTATATTAATTGAAACTATACCAACATCAGACAACGACTTTAATTCATTATTATCCGTAACCCCGTTTTCATTTGCATCCCGCCAGAGTCTGATTTGGCTAAAGACTTTATCATCCCTGTTTATTACCTTGTCATTATTGGAATCTAAAAGACTTAATTCACTATCTCCCTGGCTAGTTAAAGAACCAAAGATTTCCAATTGATTATCTATTTTACCGTTATTATTTCTATCAATTGTAAGTATTGCATCTTTGCCAGACACCCATCCAGTCAACTCCCTGAAGCCATCATTGTCGACATCAAAGTATATTTGTTTACGGTTTAATTCAATAGTTTCAAGTCCATCATTGTTCAAATCAACAGCAGTTGAATAAACCCAAAATGCATTTTCATCAGCACATGAAGAAGATAAGCTTAAAAAAAACACCAGCAAACAAAATAAAACCTGTTTCATAATTTACCCCTTACGTAAATAATTTATACAAAACAACAGCGCAGGAAACGGAAAGATTTAAAGACTCAACAGAAGATGCCATTTCAATTTTTACATCTTTTGTCGCAAAATTTATCAATTCATCCGAAAGTCCATCCGCTTCAGAGCCGAACATTACAAGAACAGGGTTATTTACCTTAAAACTTTTCAAATAATTTTTTGAGCGCGGAAGCGTTGCAATTCGTTCAAATCCTTCAAATATTTTCTGCAGTTCATCAAAATTTTCAATATACACAACAGGAATTTTCCACAAATTCCCAACCGATGAACGCACGCATTTGGGATTATATAAATCGGCGCATTCTTTTCCGTACAAAACGACCGCATCTGTCCCGAATGCCGTTGAAGTTCTCAAAATAGTGCCGAGATTTCCCATATCTTTAACATTTTCCAGAAGAACAACTTTTTTTGCACCGGATAAATTATCTACAGTATAATTCTTTTTGAACGCAACAGCAACAGCATCAGGTGCTGTATCGGTTGTAGAAATTTTTTTCAAAACAGGTTCGGTTGTTAAAATAGCCTTATCTGCAAGAAATTCGTATTTTTTCACATCAGATACAAATGCGTATTCAATCCCGATTCCTGCATTAAAGGCTTCTTCAATACATTTAAAACCTTCAAGCAAAAACTTATTTTCTTTATCTCGGTATTTTTTCTGTTGAAGTTTTACTGTTTCTTTTACCAGATTATTATTTACGCTTGTTATTTCCTGCATTTTATAAAACCTCAAATTCTTTGAGCCACTCTTTTTCCTGTTCCGACAAAAGCGAAAAATCAATAAGTTTTTTTTCATAATTCATATGAACAAAAGAACGAATTTTCCCGTCTTTCATATAGCAGGAATTTTCCAGTCTTATGCCGAAATAATCTTCGTTATAAAGCCCCGGCTCAATTGTAAAACACATATTATCTTTAATTTCAACTTTTGCCATCTCGTTTTTGCTTAAATTCGGCGGATACTCATGAACACTGATACCTATACCATGCCCGAGCCCATGATTGAATACAAATCCGTCTATTTCATTTTCCGAATAAATTTTGCGTGCGAGAGCGTCAATGCTAAATCCCTCCACCACACTTGCTGTTCCTTTTTCTTTACAAGGGAAGCAAAAGTTATATGCATTCAAAAACATTTTTAAAACGGTTGTGTAAACGCGTTTTTGAAGTTCAGACGGAGTACCTTTTACAAATACTCTTGTAATGTCCGTTGCAAGTCCCTGTTCGTAATACGCACCGCAGTCAATCAAAACAAGACTTCCGTCTTTTAAAATTTCATCTTTTGAACATTTTGAATAATGAGCAAGAGCTGAATTTTTATCTTTTGCGACAATTGATTTAAAGCTTAAACTCTTGGCACCGAAACGTTTAAATTCCTTTTCAAGCTGCCGGGCAATATCGAATTCAGAAATATTGTCGTTATTTTCAATATAATCTCTTATTGCTTTTACAGCCAAATCCGTACGTCTGAATGCATCTTTGTAATGGTTGATTTCATGATCTGTTTTCACTGCTTTCATAAGCTTAATCGGACTGTTATCAAGAACTTTAACCTTATCACCGATTAAGGCAAAATCATAAGCATTAATTGTTGATTTATCAACAAAAATATTTCCCTGATAACTTTCGACAAAATCATCAATATCATCAAGCAGGCGTGCTCTTCCCGCTAAAATCACAGCCTTGCCGCGAATTTTACTTGAATAATTCTTTGAAAAATCTCTTAAATTAAAAAGATAAGAGAGTTCCTCCAGATCCGTAATCAAAACCGCGCCGTCATAATTTATATTTTTAATTTTCTCTTCAACAGGTACTCCGTCAACTTTCACAACATTTGAGCTGTCATAAACATTCTCTTTATCAAGCAGATCTGTCTCAAAATATTTAAGTTCAATTCCCTTAGATTTTAAATATTCTACCCGATTTTGAGAATTTTTCTTTGAAAAAATACCAAGAATTTTTCCATCAGGAACTTTTTTTACAAGTTCTTCTAAAAAAGACTGTCCTGTCTGAAGTTTTACAACTGAAATAATATCATGATTAACCTCTAAATCTGCCTGAATATGATATCTTCCGTCAACAAACAGAAAAATAGTTTCGGGAGTAACAAGCGCATCGCCGGTTGATCCTGAAAAAGACGTCAGTTTATATCTTGAATTTTCGTCTAAAGGTGTATATTCCTCCAGATATTTGTTTGCAGAATTTACTAGCAGGTATTCAATACCCTGCGCTTTCATAAATTCATGAATATTTTCAACAGCACTAATCATCAATCATGCCTGTTAATTGAATTAAATGCCATCCAAATTGTGTCTGAACAGGTTCTGAAATATCACCGATATTTTTTAATGCAAAAGCTGCATCTTCAAACGGTTTTACCATAACTCCGCGCTTGAAAAATCCTAAGTCTCCGCCTTCATAACCTGAGGGGCACAGTGAAACTTCTTTTGCAGCATCGGCAAATGATTTTCCACCTTTAATTTCATCTAACAAATTTTTAGCTTCTTCTTCGGTTTTAACCAGAATATGGCTTGCTCGAACTTCTCTTAACATTTTTGACTCCTTATTATTTTCACGAAAAAATTATAGCATAAAAAAGACTTGCCCGATTATAAAATCGGGCAAGTTATGCATATCAAACATAGAGTCTGTAAATCTTGGGAAGTAAGCTTATTATATTTTCAACCAAACCGCTTAAAGAAAAAATCTTGTCGCAACCCCGAAAAAAGTGCCTGGATATAACAAGCTTACATATATATAATAACGCTTTTTTCAATAGTTTTCACCACTCGCAAGAATGACTTTTTATATTTAAAACTAACAAACTTGAACTAATCCTTAAGAATTAGAATATAGCACCCGAAACAAGTTCGGGATGACGGGGGAATATCAGTCATGCTGAATTTATTTCAGCATCTCAAACGGAGCCTTCAATAAATTAATTGTTTTAGGTAACACTTTAGATAATTTTTAATATAACTTGTATATAACTCCCTCAACATTTACTATTGCAAAAATTTTTTTTTATATTATATTAGAAATATGCGGAAGTAACTCAATGGCTAGAGTACCTGCCTTCCAAGCAGGCTGTTGCGAGTTCGAGTCTCGTCTTCCGCTATTTTTGTACCCGAAATAATGGGGGTTAACATGATTAACGAAATTTCCGAATTTTCAGATAAAATTGACAGACTGTTAAATGCTCTGCGCATAAAATTTATTTTCGAAATTATCGTAATTCTAATTATCGGAACTTTATTATTCAAGCTCATTGATCTGCTTGATGCTAAGCTGAAAGACAGATTAAGAGAAAAAAATAATTCTCCTTTGACAAGATTTGTTCCGATATTGAGCAATATTTTTAAAGGCATTATTGTATTTTTCCTTCTTGCATCATTCCTGCAAAGCCACGGCTATTCAATGTCTTCATTAATTGCAGGTTTCGGAATTACAGGTCTTGCGGTCGGTTTTGCAGCTCAAAAAACAATTGCAAACGTTTTCGGGACTTTCGGAATTTTATCGGATCACTCATACCAGATTGGCGACTATATCAGTGTTAACGGATTTGAAGGCAATGTTGAAGAAATTAATATGCGTTCAACCAAAATAAGAGCTCTCGACAATTCTTTAATTATCCTGCCTAATGATGTTGTATCAGGAACAGTTATAAAAAATGTTACCAACGGCGAAAAAAGAAGAATTTTCGAGACATTCGGCGTAACTTATGACACTTCTGATGAAAAACTTAAACGCGCAATAACAATCCTTGAAGAAATTTTAAATGCGAACAATGATATCCATAATGGATCTATTGTTTATCTTGAAACGCTGTCTGCAAGCTCAATTGATATTAAGGTCAGCGCTTATACGAAAACTAACAATTATAACAAATATCTTAAAATTAAAGAACAGGTTTTACTGGAAGCAATAAGAAGATTCCGCGAAGAAGGAATTGAATTTGCATTCCCGTCAACTACTATTTATATGGCGAAAGATGAAAATTAAAATTATTGCACCCGGAAAAATTAAAGAAAAATTCCTAAAAGAAGGTATTTATGAATTTTTGAAGCGGCTCAGGCCTTATGCTTCTGTTGAAATTATAGAAATTCCGGCAATAGAGATTAAAGATGAGAATTTGACAGAGAAGATTTTGGAGCAGGAAGGCGGAAAAATTCTTACATACATAAAACCGCAATCCTATGTAATTACTCTGGAAATAAAGGGCAAAATGCTTTCATCGGAAGAATTTGCGCAAAAAATTGAGGAGCTGGCAAATAGCGGCGTATCAGAAATCGTCTTTGTAATAGGTTCTTCCTGCGGACTTTCAAATACAGTATCAAAACGCGCAAATCTGAAATTAAGCATGTCAAAAATGACATTTCTTCATCAATTTGCCAGACTTATTCTGACTGAGCAGATATACAGAGCTTTCAAAATTATTAAAGGGGAAACCTACCACAAATAGACGACATAAAGTTTTTCACCTGATGTTATAATAAATCCAACGGTAAAAAGGAGAAATTATAATGAGAGAATTTGAATTTAATCTTTCTATGGAAGAACTTGAAAAACGTACAAATAAAGATTACTTAATGACAAAAAAAATGTTGAAATGCGATGCGCCTGAATACCTTACACTTCAAGAAGGCGATAAAGAAACATTAAAACATCTTGTCAAAGCCGCATACATTTTAGAAAAAATCAACATGCAGATTGACTGCCATCACAACCTTGAATTTAAAGAATTTCTTGAAAGAGAGATTGAAAAGGGAAACAAACAGGCAGACCTTACCAAAATTCTCTTTGATGCGCAGAAAGGCATGAACGCAATTGATACAATGTCAAATAAAATCAATCTTGCAAAGGGAATAAAAGAATTTCCGGGCAAAGGCGTTTACCCTGAAGATCTTTCAAAAGAAGAATTCCACAACATACTGACAAAAATGATTAATAAAGGCAAAATTAAAGAAGTCAAAAAAATTCTTACGCAGCGGTCTGTTGTTGAAAGAAACGGCGATGAACTTATCGGCATTGATTACATTGACAAATTCAAAAAAGATTTTGAAAAAATGGCTGATGAAATCGATAAAGCCGCAGAGACTTCAACAAACGCTGATTTTACTGAATATTTAAAACTTCAGGCAAAAGCTTTAAGAACGGCTGATCCGATGCTTGATGCTTATGCGGACAAAAAATGGGCAACCCTGCAGGATACACCGCTTGAATTCACGATAACAAGAGAGAATTATGAAGACGAAATGACCGGCACAATTGTCGAAAATAAAGAATTGTCAGAACTTCTTGAAAAACACGAAATTAAACCAATCCCGAAAGATTTTTTAGGCGGACGTGTCGGGATTGTCAATAAAAAAGGCACGGAAGCTCTTACGGCAATAAAAAAATATCTTCCGATACTTGCAAAAAATATGCCCTACGCTGATGAATATGAACAAAATATTCAGCCTGCGGATACAATTGACACTGCGCCTATTGAAAAAGACGAAAAATTAAAGCAAACAATGGTTGATGTTGATTTGGTAGCTGTAACAGGTGATGTCGGCGCATACAGAGGCGGAATTACTCTTGCCGAAAACCTGCCGAATGATGACAAACTCTCGCTTACAATCGGCGGTGGAAGAAGAAACGTTTACCACAGACAAATTCGTTTCATTAGCGACATGAAAAAGCTTCAGGAAAGACTAGATGCAATTTTGGATAAAGAACAGCATAAATATTATCTTGATGAAGCTGACCACTGGTTTACAATCGGTCATGAAAACGCACATTCACTCGGGCCTAAAAAGGCTTGCGAAACTCTTGGCAAATACAGAAATATTATTGAAGAAAATAAAGCAGATATGGGTTCTCTTGCTTTTGTAGATCTTTTAACAGAGCTTGGAATGTACACGGAAGAACAAAGAAAACAAATTATAGTAACAACTGTTGCAGATAATTTCTTAAAATCAAAACCAACATTAAGTCAAGCCCATAGAGTACGTACCGTAATGCAAAACAAATACTTCTCAGAACGCGGTGCTTATGACATTATAAATGGCAAAATTCATGTAAATATAGATAAAGTTGTTCCGATTGCTAAAGAAATGCTCGCGGAAATTGTAAGAATTCAAATAGAAGGAGACTTTAATAAAGCAGAAAAATACGTTCTTGATAACTTTGTCTGGACTGATAATATGGAGCTTATCGCCCAAAAACTCCAAAAAATCAACAAAACATTAAACGGAAGAACTGAATCGGAACTGGCAGAAAAACTGCTCAAAGAATAACTAAAAAAGACCGGATAAAATCCGGTCTTTTATTTAATAATCCATCTTCCACCCGTTTTCTATAATTCTAGCAGCACATACATATCCTTCGCTGTTCGAAGCACCACATCCTTTAACAGTATTATTACGCCAATAGTTTGAATTTGAAGAAATATCGGCCTGCTCTTGAAATAACGCAGCATCCTTGCCGCCGTTTGGAACTAATCTGCCATCATTAGACAGCATAAATTGAAATGTATCTCTGCCAAATTGATTCGGACGTTTTGAACCATTGACATCAATATAAAATGAACTAATTGCTACCTCACACACATTGCCTCCGAATGCTTTCGCTTTTTTACAATTTTCATCAGATAAAGAATTAGGATTTTTATATATATCACCAAACATAAAATAAATTCCATCTTCCAATACAAAATTAGTTCTCGGATTATAACCATTGGAATTTCCATTAAACTGTTTATAATTATCCAAATCTATTACATTATTTTCAATTATTTTAAAATATTTACCCAAATATGATGTAAACTCATCATTTTGCTGACCGCGTCCCCAATCACCTGAAAAAGTAGACCACAATCCTGTATCTGTCAATTTATCTACACCATCATCTGCCAGTATCATTTTA
>ULJB01017183.1_pt1 | contig 12573 bp, 11 predicted proteins | sample 1950771 | NCBI WGS metagenome assembly ULJB01 (sample SAMEA4835461, study PRJEB28245) | human gut metagenome | biome: gut microbiome; material: fecal sample | place: Denmark | collected 2008
TATCGGTATAGTTGCTGCAATGACAATGCCTTCATTAATTCAAAATGTCCGAAATCGTCAATTAGAATCTGCATTGAAAAAGAATGCATCAGTAATTGCTCAGGCTCTTGATATGTACAGAGCCGAAAACGGTGAACCTGTTACTGCTGATATAGGAACTCACGAATTAAAACCTGCAATTATGAAATTTTTTAATGTTCTCAAAGATTGCGGTTTGGGTTATGATGATGTTGATAATGCCTGTATATCAATTAAAAACAACGCAAAGTCGTATAAAAATTTTACGGGGACTTCTTCTATTGATATAAATAAATTTGATGACGGACAGTTTGTATTGACTGACGGAAGTATTATTTTGCTAAATAACGCTGTTTATTCCAGTTCTCCGTCAGATGTTACAGGTACTTATATCTCTGTCGACATTAACGGTTATAACAGACGTCCAAATCGATTAGGACAGGATTTGTTTATGTTTCAGCTTGATGATAAGGGAGCTTTGCTTCCAATGGGGGTTGAAGGAACAAAATTTTACAGTGAGGATGATACATACTGTTCAAAGACTTCCTCCAGTGCCGATAACGGAGCGGGATGTACTTATAAAGCCCTGTCAGATCCAACTTTCTGGGAAAGTTTACCTTAATGTTGAATAAACTTAATTATACTGATTTTGTGCCTTTTGAATACCATTTGTAAGATAATATTCAATTGCTTCTTCAGCACGTTTTAGAACTTCTTTAAGTTCTGAAAGCTGCTCTTTTGGAAAATTTTGTAAAACGTAATTTTCTGACGGAATATTTGGCTGCGGGCCTATGCCTATTTTTAGTCTGTCAAAGTCTTTTGTTCCGACATGCTTAATTATTGATTTAATCCCGTTATGCCCGCCGTCAGAACCGTTTGTCCGAAATCTTATACGACCTAAATCAAGGGCTATATCATCGTATACAATTAAGATATCTTTAACATCAATTTTGTAATAATCCATTACGGCGCGTATAGCTTCTCCCGACAAGTTCATAAAAGTTGTTGGTTTTATGAGAATATTTTCTCCCGTTTTTGCGATAAAACATTTTAATTTTTTATCTTCTTTAAAAGAAATATTGTTATCCATTGCCCATTTGTCAAGTACCATAAAGCCTGCATTATGGCGTGTAAATAAGTACTTTTCTCCGATATTTCCAAGCCCTGCAATTAATTTCATGTTTTTATCCTTTTATCAATTTTTTTTGATATTTAAAAAAGTTTTTGTCAGGCACAACGCTTACGGATTTATTTTATCACATGATGAAATTATGTTCAAACGCTTGTGCCCGCAGTTCCCTTTATATTTCTTATTTTAACGTAAATAAATATTAGCATACCTGTTTGCCGTGTTTACGCTTAACAAAAAGATAAAAAACTCGTATTTTGAGAATGCTAAAAGATGAGGATATGAGTTATGAAAAATAAACCTATAGTTCAAGAAAAGAGTTCTGAAAAAGTTGCAAAGTTTCTGGAGAAAAATTCGCTGCACAAAAAAGACTTTGCAGAGATGATAGGTGTAACGCTTTCATACGTTTACAACCTTATTGATGATTCTATACCATTTTCTACCCGCACGACGACCTTGGAGCGAATTGCAACGGTTATGGAAATTGAACCTGAAGAATTTGAAGAGTATAAAATTCCGCAAGAACCTGTATTAATTGATGATTCTGTAGAGTTTTTCAAAGATGTTATGAAAGAAAAAGGCATGTCAGTTATTAATTTCTTAAAAGCATTTCCGCGGAAAAAACGGCTTGATGTTGTAGATATGCTTAGAGGGACTCTTCCCATACCGATTGATTTTAAAGAATTAACAATGATTGCGCAGGTATTAGATTTGAGCAAAGACGACATATACTCGATGTGGGAAAAGCGGATGAAACAGGTTCTGGAGTCGAACGGAATGAATATTTATTCCAACGCGGCATTGGTAAATTCAATGTTTGATTGTGCCAAGAAGTATATACATTTAAAATAATAATAGAAAGAAAAAATTACGATTATAGAAATCGTAATTTTTTTTGAAAAAGCAGTTGACATTAAAAATTGTTCTTGCTAATATAAACTCACTGACGAAATGAATAGCGTTAATTTAAGATGCGCTTGTAGCTCAGCAGGTAGAGCACTCCCCTTTTAAGGGATAGGTCGCGCGTTCGAATCGCGCCAAGCGCAAAATAAAAGAGGACATAAAGTCCTCTTTTATTTTGAGTTTGCGTGTTCATTTACATCTTTTATTAATTTTGAAAATACATTAATTGTGATTAAAAAGTACAGGCAAAAAAATTTTTTCACGGTTTTAATATAGAATATGAGAGTTCAATCAGTAAATAGTAATATATATAGTGGTAATTCACTAAATCTCGGCCGATATTATAGTAATACCGTGTCTTTTAGCGGGTGGTTCGGAAAGAAACAAGAGTTGCAGCAGGATCAGTTTATTAAAGAAGAGAAAAACACAGATACTAAGAATCCTTCATTTGAACAAACCGGTCCTGTTAAGCCTGAAAATAATATTGGAACAAAAGATTTGTCAAAGTTAAATGCGCATGAATTGATTTTGTCATGCAAGCTCGCTGATGTTCTGCACAGGGTTGATAAAAATAGTATTATTGTTATTGGAGATCCTGAAAGTATACTCTTTAAAGGTTTTGTAGAAAGCGAATTAACGAATGAAGATTCTTATATTGATAACCCGAAAGATATTAATAATGTCTATATTATAAAGGAAAAAACTAAAGATCCTTTAATTATATCTTTAAATAATAAGAAGGATTCTTTTAAGTTGTATGGTCTTGCAAGAAATTTGTCTGATTCAAAGTACGACTTTACCACTTATAAAAATACCGCTAAATATGGCGATATGATAGAGACAGAAGACAAAGTTAAAATCAAATTAATAAAAACCGGAAAAGAATCAAATAATCTTTTTTATGACGCAAAGGTCCCTTTGCAGGAGTTTTTTAATGAGGAAAGGTATATAAATATTAAAAGCCGGCCAATGTCAGATTCTGCGTATTCTTCTACAAATATAAAGAACGCTGATTTGATAAACAAATTAAAAGAAAAAATTAACGGAAATAATAATAACAGAATATCAAATATCCCCGTGAGAACTTTTGATGATGTCGCAGGCATGGATGATACTATTGAAACTGTTAAAAAGAAAATTCTTTTCCCGCTTTTGTATCCTGAAGCATTTCCCGGGCTTACAAACAAAGGAACAATATTTTTCGGGGAGCCCGGAACTGGTAAGACTCTTTTGGCGCTTGCAATAATCGGTGAGGCTAAAAAACGCCAAAATCAGAATATACATTTTATTAAAGTCGATTCACAGGAATTTGAACGCTCAAATTTTGGAGAAACTGAAAAATTGTGGAGAAACACATTTAAAGAACTCGTTGATAATCAGCCTTCCATATTATTTATTGATGAACTCGATACTATTGTTCCGCAGAGAAGAGAAGGTTCAAATTATGTCGGGAAAAACGGTGTTACGGCACAGCTTTTAACTCTTATAGACAATCTTGAAAAACAGCATGCACGCGTGTCAATTATTGCTACAACAAACAGGCCTGATATGATTGATAAAGCAATTAAAAGAAGCGGACGTCTGGGAAATCTTATTGAGATTAAAAAGCCGGATGAAAAAGGCTGTCTTGATATTTTGAATCACTATTTAAAAAACAAAAGAGTCAGCATCGATTTTAACCGAGAAGAATTTGCAAAAAAACTTTATGAATTATCCTGTTCTGGCGCAGATATAAGTGCAATTGTCGACACTGCAAGAGATAAAATGTATGAAAGAGCAGGAATTTACGACAAAATGGATAATGGAAGTTATAGAAAAACTGATTTAGAAGAATTGCAGTATTCTTCAGAAGATTTTGAGCTGGCACTGGAAGATTTAAAAAACTCTAAATAAATTCTTTACATTCAGGCTTTATAAGCTATAATTTTATTAAGAATGCACATAAAAGGATAGAGTATGAGTAAATATTTATTAGAAGTCGGATGTGAAGAATTACCTTATAAATTTATACCTTCTGCGATTCAGCAGTTGAAAACAGGGTTTGAAAATTTTTTGAATACCAATAAGGTAGAGTTTGAAGATGTTAAAGTGTATGCAACCCCGAGACGTCTGGCGGTTATTGTTTCAGGACTTGAAAAAGAAAGTAAAGATGAAGTAAAAATCGTAAAAGGTCCTGTAAAAAAAGTCGCTTACAATGATGATGGAAATTTGACAAAAGCCGGTGAAGGTTTTTGTAAGAAAAACGGAATTTCTGCTGATGATTTGTATATAGAAGATGATTACCTTTATGCAAAAATTACCATAAAAGGTCAATCTATTGTCGATCTTTTGAAAGATAATGTTCCTTCTATTGTCTTGAAGCTTCAAGGCTCTCATTTTATGAGATGGGGAGATAATGATGAAAAATTTTCCCGCCCTATAAGATGGATTGTTTCAATACTTGATAAAGATGAAGTTAAGATAAAAATTATTGATAAAGAAAGTTCAAATGTTACCCGCGGACACAGATTTGCTCAGCAGAATGTCTATATTAACAATCCGGATGATTATGTTGAAATTATGCGCAACTGCTGTGTAATTGTTGATCAGGAAGAAAGAAAACAAAGAATTATCGATAAGGCTAAAGAAGAAGCTGAAAAACTCGGTGCAGAACCTTATTATACGGATGATTTATTGGAAGAGGTTACATTTATAACGGAATATCCAGTTCCTGCGGTGTGCGAATTCTCCGAAGAATATCTTAAACTGCCAGAAGAACTTGTCGTTACTGTTATGGCTGTTCATCAGAGGTATTTTGCTTTATATAAAGACGGTAAATTAATCAATAAATTTATTACCATGACAAATTATTTAGGTGATGAGTTTGAAAATATTAAAGCCGGAAATGTAAGAGTAATAAAAGCCCGTCTTGATGATGCAGTATTTTTCTTTAATGAAGATACTGCAAAACCTCTTGCAGATTACGTTGAAGATTTGAAAGGAATTACTTTCCAAAAAGGTATGGGCACTATGTATGACAAGGCGCTTAGACTTGTCGCTCTCTCTAAACTTATGGCCGGAGATAACAAGACTGTTGAAAGAACTGCAATGCTTGCAAAGGCTGATCTTGCAACAAAACTTGTATTTGAATTTACCGAACTGCAGGGATTTATCGGAGCTGATTATGCAAGAGTTTCAAATGAGCCTGAGTGTGTTTGTGCAGGTATAAAAGAACATTATTTCCCGCTTAATGCAGATGGTGAAATTGCAGAAACTCTTGAAGGACAGGTTGTCGGAATAGCTGATAAAATTGATAATATTTGCGCTGTGTTTGCGGAAGGTAAAAAACCGACAGGCTCATCAGACCCTCTTGGTGTCCGCCGCGCCGCGCTCGGTATTATAAGAACTATTCTTGCAAATAATATGAAAATAGATCTTACAATGCTTATAAATTCTGCACTTCTTCTGCTCCCTGTATCAACTGAAGGCGAAAGTCTCGCTGATAAATTCAAAAAGGCTGCGGGTTCCTGTGTAAACAGAGTATCAGGAAAAGTTACCGATGAAATTTATGAATTCTTTATTCAGAGGCTGATAATTTATCTTTCTGACAGGTATTCAAAGAATGTACTCGAAGCTTGTGCTTCAAATAAAAATCCTTTAACGGATTTGACGGATTACATCAAACGTGTTGAAGCTGTTTCAAAATTAAATTCGCCTGCAGTTTTAGAAAGCGCAAATAGAGTTTTAAGAATTCTAAAAGAAGATTCTAAAAAATCTGTAAATAAAAATCTTTTCAAAGAGCCTGCTGAGGGCATGCTGCTTAAGCAAATTGAAACAGTGTCTGATGATTTGGATTATGATGCATATTTGAAACAGCTTGAAGAAATTAATCCGTCTGTAGAAAAATTCTTTAATGATGTTCTTGTTATGGATAAGGATGAAAATGTTAAGGAAAACAGACTTGCACTTTTGACTATGCTGAAGAAAAAGTATGATTATCTCGCTGATTTCAGTAAATTATAAAGAATTGTAAACATTCTTTGTAAAAAAGTAAATTATTTTTTTCAGGATACTTTAAAATAGTACAAAGAAGGTTAATTAAAAAATTAACAATAAATGGTAGGAGTCAACTTATGCTGGACAGATTGAAAAATCTAAAGATAGTAAAAAAATTGGGAAAAGAAATCAGCCCGAAATTACGCTGGCTTAATTTTATGAACCTTAATTCAAATAAAAAATCGCCTGATTATATCAGCATGGTTAGCGGAGTTGACGAATTAAAATCAAGTTCTGACGAAAGAAAGCTGGAAGCAATGGTCAGAGAACAGCTCAAAGAAGAATTCCCGAATATCGAGAAAATGAAATCTTATGAGCTTCTTGTTGATGCGGTAATCCACAATTACAAGAAAAAACAGCTTCAAGCTATGGATGAGCTGGAAAATAATTAATAACTCATCAAAATTGATAAGAAATGGCACCCGATTGCGGGTGTTATTTTTTTATTGTGTCGCTTAAATTTCGGGAGTGTACATTGACATAAACTATGTTGTGGGTATAGTGGGGATTATGCATCCCCACACCCCGCACCGAATATTCTTTTTCTTTTTTGCGATGAAAAGAAAAAGAATATTGGATAAGAAAAAGAAATACGCAGACCGTTTAATTACTGCTAAACTCAACCTGTAACGAGTGAACTCGCTATATTTTCGTAATTCCGAACTTGTTTCGGAATCTCTTTTACCGCTCAGACAGCACTCGTTTTGCTGTTGTTTCGTTAAGCAGTAATATTAAACCCCTCTCTCTATCTCTCTCCCAAAAGGGGCGAGAGGACAACTTTTTCGTGCGCGAAAGCGCACCGTAAAGACTTATTCTCTTATTTACCTATTTACTTATTCACTTTCAATAACATTGTTTATGTAAAAGGAGGAAAAATGACTGTAACTATTATCGGAGTTTGTTTGGAAAACAGGGTTGAAACAGCTGTTGATTTTCAAAAACTTATTACTAAATTCGGCTGTGAAATTAGGACAAGAATCGGACTTCACCCCTCAAACAACGAGGTGTGTCTGAACCGCGGGATCGTACTTTTGGAAGTTAACGGCGATGCAAAACTTTTAAAAGAAGAACTTTCAAAGGAGTGGAAATTTCAGACAATGGAATTTGAATTATAACTTTTGTAAATCTTTTATTTTTTATATAGCAAAAAATAGTTTTCAGGGTGTTTTATTCTGAAGGGAATTAGACCAGATGATAACGCCCGTAACAGCTTCAAATTCAAATTTATTATATCAGGCGCTTCAAAAAAAAACGCCGGACGGTAAAACAGAAGCTTATAAACCTAAAAGGACGAGTATCTTTTATATTAATGATTTCCATGGCAAGTCTATAAATATTGAAAGAACTGTTACGGCTTCAAATGCTTTTGACCATTTTGTTCCATCTGTGCCTACTGATAAATTAAAACTTTCATCGGGTGATATTCAGCTCGGGGAACCTGTTCCGGCGAACCGTGTTATGGTTGAAGCACAAAATATTATGGGGATTATGGCTTCAGCAATGGGAAATCATGAGTATGACACGCCTGAACATATTGCAGAACTTATACCGCACATGGGGTATAAGATGCTTGCCTGCAATATAAACATTAAACCGGATAATCCTTTGTACAAAAAAGTTGAAAAATCTTATATTCAGGAAGTTAACGGCAACAGATACGGAATAATCGGCGTTTCTCCTGTTGATTTATTTTCAAGATTAAAATACGGCAAGATTTTTGAAGAGCTTAATATTGACGGAATTGAAAATACAATAAAGGATGTTCAGGAAGAAGTTGATAAATTAAAAAAACAGGGTGTCGACAGAATTATTCTGTTGTCTCATGTCGGTTTCGGCTATGATCAAAAAATTGCAAGGGAAACTGACGGCATTGATATCATTCTCGGCGGGCATTCTCACAATCTTGTATTGGATATTAAACCTGAAATTAATCTGTTTAATTCAAAATCAGGCGAACCTGTTGTTATTACGCAGGCAGGCAGAGACGGCAATTATTTTGGCGTTTTGAATGTAGAGTGGAATGACAGAGGTGTTATGACTAAAGTTCAAAATAATGTAACAAGTACACGCGGATTTAAGCGAAATCCTGTAGTTAGACATATATTTGAGACTATTCTGGGCAAACCGAAAATTGTGGGCACAATAAATTCTGTTCCTCCGGTTCCGCAAAATGTCGCAATAGAACCAAGCGGTCATGGCAGTTTCCTTTGTGATTGTATGAGAGAGGAATTGGGTACGGATATTGCTCTTTTCGGCTCTGCAACAATGAGAGGCTTCTTTGAATCGGGTAAGCTTGATACAAGATGGCTGGAAGATATTTCACCTTTCAAAAACAAAATGGCAGTTGCAAATTATACAGAAAAAGATATTGTTGATGCCCTGCGTGTGGCGTGTAAATCTCTTGTTAATACAAATAACAAACCGGGGCTTATATACGTTTCAGGGTTAAAATATTCTGTCAGCAAAAATGGAGATCTGAAAAGTGTATTTTTTGTTGATAAAAACGGGAAAGAAACTCCTGTTGATATAAATAATCCGCGAACTGATAAATTTTATAAAACGGCATTAACAGATTACTATGCTGAAGGTCATGACGGTTTTACAATGCTCAAAAAAGATGATAATGACGTTAAGATTTATGATTTTGACGTATGCAAATGCATAGAAGATTATATGCGCAAAAATCCACAGCCTGTTGATATTAAAGATGACGGCAGAATTCAAATAGTTGATTAACAGCTTATTATTTTTTCTTTATATATTTGAACAAGACTGTAATACCATACAATTTGTACTAAGAATGTAAAATAGCCTCCGAGAATTCCTCCAACAAACATTGCAATAGATATGTCTTTAATACCAGCTAATGCCAGAATTATCCCTGCAAAAAAGCTAGGCATCATTGCAATGCCATATACAGGTATAAATAGAAGTCCGAGTAATACAAATTCTGAAAAAGTCTTTTTCAAATATTGAAAAGGAAGAGTTATGTTATAAAGTCCATTTTTGTCATAGTTTTTGGAATATTCAATATATACAAACTGTGCAAATGCACAAAACATTAAGACAAAAAGCAAAAGAGCAATACCAAATATTTTCATAAATGTATTGGTCGCAATTATAAAGCATGATAAAATAACAGACGTAAAGATGTAAAAAGTCCAGCAAATCATTAAAGGTAAAGCGTTCCAGAATACTTTAAACGGTTTAATGTCAATTTCAGGCATAATACCCTGCGGATTATCTTTGTCAAATGCATTATGTGAAAATATAAGATTATATCCGGCCATGTAAATTCCGAAAATAATAAGAACAGCTAGTGCTATTAAAAATAAATTCATGTCAGGCATTTGTTTTGTTGTTTTTAATGCTTCTGATGCTCTGTCCAGATATACTGATGAAATTGATACAAAAGCGGTAATTATAATAAGAAGAATATGTTTTACAGCAATTTTTTCTCCCTTAAATATTTTTGAAAATCCATTGACCATTAAATCTATAACGTTCATTGTTCCTCTCTCTCATTTGTTTTTAATAATTCATAATCCCAGACAAGTGTGCCGATTGTCAGTGTGTAAACAAGTAGTATCGCAGTAATATAATTTGATAATTTCGCTATTTGTGTCTGATGTGCTGATAGTGCAAGACTTATTGAGTTTACATCGCCTTTATATAACAGAGCAGTACAAACACCTATAACAAAAAATATGAGAAAAACCGAAATAAGTGTAACTGCATAACTTGCAATAACAACCCAAATTCGTTTTATAAGAAGCATAAAATAATCTTTAACCTTAAATTTTGAAAACATTTTGAATGCATCAGAATTTTGAAAGTTATAAGAATATCCTGCCTGAATCATTGTTATAGGAATTGCTAATAATGTTTGTATACAAAAAGCCTGATATTGATATTTTGTAAACAGGCTCACAAGACAAAATGGAACCCCGATTAAAAATATTATGAACGGGATTTTTTTTAATGCTGTTTTTAAAACATTCATGTCAGAATCAGGAATTCTTCTGGTATGAAGAAATTCTGTTTCAAAGCCGGTGATAAAAAAGCCGAATAAAATAATCAGTCCTGCAAATATAATTTTTATGTAAATTGAAGCATCATTATATAACTGTCCTGCAAGTGCCAGATAACCGTTAATCAAACCTGCAGTTCCGCAGATTGAAAACAGGCATATTTGTCTTGATAATGCATTTTGACCTTTGTATAAGTATTTTAAGGCTTCGCGCATATTAGTCATTATCAATATCATCCTTTCTTAAAACCGGTTTTATATCTCTGTTAAATGAATTAATAAGTGAGTAAGGAAATGCAAAATACCATGTAATAATCACAAAATATCCTGCAATAGAATACATTATGACATCGAGAAAATAAAAATCTTCCGCAATATATCCGATTTTGTCAATTCCAGTCAGACCCGCAACAGTGTATAAAAGTATATAAATTATAGCAGCACCGAGCGTAAACAATATAAATAAAATAAGTTTTATATAAAGCGGCTTAAATGCAGGTTTTATAAATTTGAATAACAATGTGATATTCAACAAACCTTTTGAATCAAAATTTTCTGCATAAGCTAAGAATATGTAATACACAAATACCGCAAAAAATAAAATAGCAAGAACTAATATTATTGCAGCAGCCATAAAATGAGTTGTCATATATATTACTACAGAAAAAAGCAGACAGATTACCGCATAAATTCCCCATACGATATTCAATTTTATCACACCCCAGAATACTTTCGGCTGAATATCCGTCAAAAACGGCAAAGCACCGTTATTAATGCTATTTATTGCATTATGCAGAAACTGCAGGCTGTATGCCCCGATTATAATATTACAGGTAATATCAACAGGGTTTTGCCTGAAAGTATCAGGTCTTCCCAGTTTTATATCAATTAATGTTGATAGAATAGTCCATAAAAATGAAATAACCAGAAGCCATATATGGGCTTTTTTATTTTCAAAAACTTTTTTATAACTGTCTATTAATCCGCTCATGATCTCTCCTTGTAATGCTTTAATTATATCAGTTCCTTCTTTGTTTGCAACAATATTTTTTTATATTACAATTTAATGTATGGACATAGAGATAAAACAACGCCTGAACAGCTTAAAGAGCAGATTTGAAAAAATAAAGGAGTGTCTTTGACAGAGCTTCTCTTGATGATGAATTAAAAAAGCTGGAAGCTCAAATGCAGAGTCCGGATATTTGGTCAGATCAACGAAAAGCATCAGAACTCGGAGCACATATCAGAGATATTAAAGATAATATTTTATTTATAGACAAATGGCAGGCAGTAGTTGATGATGTTGAAACCGCATTTGAACTGGGCGATGAGGGGTTGATATCAGAAACAGCACTTCAGCTTGATGAAATGGAAGCTGCTCTTGATAAATTTGAAGTGAAGCAGATGTTGAGCGGAGAATATGATGAAGCTGATGCTATATTGTCAATAAATTCTGGCGCAGGCGGAACAGATGCTCAGGATTGGGCAAGCATGCTTTTGAGAATGTATATGCGCTGGGCTGAAAGTAGAGGCTGGAAAGTTGAACTTCTGGATAAACTTGACGGAGATGAAGCAGGAATAAAATCGGCAACAATAAAAATAACAGGCAGATATGCTTACGGTTATTCAAAAGCCGAAAAAGGCGTTCACCGATTAGTCAGAATTTCTCCTTTTAATGCAAACGGAAAGCGCCAGACAAGTTTTGCATCGGTTGAAGTTTGCCCCATAATAGAAGATTTTGAAAAGACAATAACAATTCCGCCAGAAGACCTTGAAATTGATACAATGCGCTCTGGAGGTGCCGGCGGTCAGAATGTTAATAAAGTAGAAACTGCTGTCAGAATTTTGCATAAACCTACAGGTATAGTTGTAAAATGCCAGCAGGAGCGTTCACAGCTTCAAAATAAAGAAAATGCACTTCAAATTCTTGCATCAAAACTTCTTGCAATAAGGCAGTCAGAACATGAAAAGAAACTGGCGGAATTGAAGGGCGAAAATGCTGATATAAATTTTGGTTCCCAGATACGTTCTTACGTGTTTCATCCTTATAAAATGGTAAAAGACCACAGGACAGGTTTTGAAACATCTAATGTTGATGCTGTAATGGACGGTGATTTAGACGGATTTGTAGAGACATATTTACGTATGAATAATTGAAATTATTTTGAATATATGTTATCATATTAAAAAGAACTGATTAATAAGAAAAAGGAGTTGAATTTATGGAAAGATTACGAAGAAATGAAAATCCCGCATCTTCGGGGGGGGGGCATTTTTAGCTGACAGAAGTGCAGGAAGTCAGGTTTTATACAGTAATGTTATTGCGCATTTATTGCGCAATCTAAAATTTGTCATAAAAAGATCGCGCACCATGTGCGCGATGACAGGTCTTAATATTCTTCCCCTCACCCTTTGGTGTGAGGGGGTCCGAAGGACAGGAGAGGGGTTTGTTGGATGT
>ULJB01041276.1_pt1 | contig 12419 bp, 12 predicted proteins | sample 1950771 | NCBI WGS metagenome assembly ULJB01 (sample SAMEA4835461, study PRJEB28245) | human gut metagenome | biome: gut microbiome; material: fecal sample | place: Denmark | collected 2008
CTCATTCTCAACAGGCAATATCATACTCATGTCCATATTCTATCGCTATAACCTTGCAAATATAATCATATTTAAGACATGATTTCAACGCTCAAAGTATAATTGCATCTATCAGAATATACATGTAATTTTGCACAATATCCAAATCACTTCAACACCTCATGGACAGCAAACGTATTCAAGACATAGCCTGCAATAATTTCGAGTCATATCTTTTTGATTGCCCTCATTACTCTTTATATGACAGAAAAGATGACAAGGAAGCCTTTTGGGACGGCAGTTTATTTAAATATGCGGATTCCAACAAAAGCAACAATTCTTATGTCGGGAAAATATCTGTACAGATAAAAGGGAAACTTGTCACAGCAATAACCACAGGAAATCAATTCAGCTATCCTATAGAGACTACAGACTTGAAAGCATTTCTTAATGATGCCACCATATTCATAGTATGCCAAATAAATAAAAACGATCACCGCGATTATAAATTATTTTATAAACTTCTATTACCTGAGACAGTCAAGAGTATTTTAAAAGGTAAAAGCCTTCAACAAACAATCACAGTAAAATTCAAAGAAATTCCTGAGCCAGAGGAATTCGAACTAATGTGTGATACCTTTCTTATTGACAAAGTAAAACAGGCAAGTTTTGCCAATATGAAAACACCGTCTTTGCTCGAATTGTCCGAAAAGGGAATCAATAAGATATCCTGCTATGCACCCATAAACTCCCGGAACGCCTTAGACATAATGAAATACCTGTCTTCCCATTTATCAAATCTATATGCCATCCCAGAAAATAATTTTGGCATCGAAATCCCCATAGAAGGCGGTCCTATGCGAATGTCATTCTTATCTTCCGATTATATAAACTTTGAAAGTGACAATGGAAACTTTTCCATAAAAGCGGATCGCATTATAGATAAAGGAACCATGTATGTGAAAATAGGAAATATCATAACCATCCATTTCCATCCTGAAAACATTCAGAACATAACAGGCAGATTTGAATGGGCAAAACTTCCAAAGTCATTAAATAACGCCATTACAGACATAGAATTTGTATTAAACATATATAGGAGCAAGTCTATTCACCGTCTCAACCTGTCAAATATCAATATCCCCAAGGATGCGATGAACTGGATAGCAATCCTTCAAGCATACAGCAACCTCTATATGCTCACACGGACATTACATGTCTTTAAAGATATTGATTTATCTACACTTAAAACTGAAGATGATTTTTACGGAATAGAAATCTTGTACTCATCCTTACTCAAAGGCAAAACATTTAAAATAAAGAAAGACTCACTAAGACAATACAATCCTCTATGGCTCCTTAAATTAGGGAACATCACACTTTTACTTTGGCTATCCATAAACAGCGATGAGGAATACATTGTGAAAGACATATTCAACACTCAAGAACCCTTCCTCATTAAGGATGAAAACAACAAGATCTCAACAGTAACACCCTACTCACTGCTCAGCATCTGCAAACTGTGGGAAACATGCGACAATATCCCATTCAACAATTTCATCCAACCCTATGAAGATATCAGCAGTCACAATAAAACAGATCTATATGCCATTGCCAACTTTGATGTTTTAAGTATGCTGACGGCTTACGATAATCTAAAGAACACAGACAGCATAAAGGCCGATAAGCTCATAAATGCCGCCAACACATTAAACGATTGGCTAATAGACAATGATGATACAGAACAAAACATTATACACTATATAAACAAATACCAAATCATCAAACGCCAACGCCCATTCAATGAAGAGGAGCTAGTGGCCCTGAATAAAATTATTCAAGACAGTTCCACGCCTTACCCAATACGGACATGCGCTTGCATACTGCTGGAAAATAAAGACAGCTTCACAACAAATTTTAGCAAATGCTCCCAAAACGAACAAGAAACCATTAAGAAGTTCCCAATATGGAAATTATTAAAATAATCTGTTACACCATACCCCAGTCACCCGTTACCAGCAGCCCAGGAACCTACATACTCAAGTAATTCAAAACACCATCATAGCAAAATAAATTCCCCCTTCTCCAAGCATTTATATAATTGCCAATATTCAAATACACTCAAATTCAGTATATTTGTAAAAAACAGAGCTCTTATGGAAATTACTTCTATTTATGAAAATCTAATTTTTACGACAGTCAGGATTGAATGCTTAACAAAAAACAATTCTTCCAGCGTCGGTACAGGTTGCATAGTTTCATATCATCGCCAAGAAGGCGATTACTATTTTATAGTGACAAACAAGCACGTAATCAAAGACACTGTAAAAGGGCTTCTTCAATTTAACCTATCCAAAAATAACCAGCCTGATTTAGGGAACAAATATTCGATAGTTATCAACGAGTTCGAAAAAATTTGGTTTGGACACAATAATCCTAATATTGATGTCGCTATCGCACCTATTGTTCCATTTTTGGATGAATTAAAAAAAGAGAATATTAATATATTTTTCAAGGCAATACCATTAACACATGCACTAAGTCAAGAAAAGATCAAAGAGATTGATGCGATAGAAGATATCCTTATTATAGGATACCCAAATGGCATATATGATAAAAAAAACTTATTACCCATTGTAAGAAAAGGAATAACTGCCACTCCCGCAAATATAGATTTTGATGGAAAACCAATATTTCTCATCGATGCCTCAATATTTCCTGGTTCTAGCGGAAGTCCTGTCTTTATTTGCAATAATGGAAACTCAAGCAAGCAAGGTTATGGCAAACAATCCAAAACTCGATTTATATTCATGGGCATTGTAGCATCTGTGCTCATAAACCAAGATGTAAATCAGATAGAAATTATAAATATTCCCGCCAAAGATATACCTTGTGTCAAAACAAAACAAATGCTGGATTTAGGGGTTGTATTCAAGTCTCCCTGCATAATTGAAACAATAGAATCTTTTTTAAAAAATAGACAAAACATAACAAAATAATTCACCTAAAGCACAAATAAATTACAAACTGCCAATTGCTAATCTAATACCACAATAACATTCTGTCAAAAGAACTAGCGGAGTCAGCGACCCGCCTTTCCTGACCCTTCCCATACCATCCGCCTTCCGGCACCGGCCCCCGGCTCCACCACACACGCCCGCGCCCCAAAGCCGGGACCCGGAGCCTTGCCCCAAGGGCAGAGCGGCCTCAGCCGTGCGCCCGTCCTCACTCCGCAAGCTCCGTTGCGGCAGCCGCACCGCTGACCCTCCCAAACGCCAGCCCCGGACCCGGCTGAAACCACACACAATCAATCCGGAATATAACGTATAGTCTGCCCCTTCATAAACTCAGACACATCCTTATTCAAATACGGAGAACCCTCAACCGCATCCCCTTCAAACATATATCTTCCATCCTCCGCCCCATAACCATCCCTCCGTACAAGCTCCCACCTAACCGGCCTGTACACAGTCCTGACAATACCTTTGTACAAAGAAAGAAGCATCAAAGCAAGGGAGATAGGAACAAAGAGAATCAAACGCAACTTGTTGTAAAGCAGTGGTTTTGCAGTCGTTTGCCATTACAGCCAAACAGCAGGGAAAGGCAGGATAATGCAAGGTTTCCGCTACCAAGTCATTACCTGTTCCGCTACCTGCCTGAAGCTTGAAAGACAGCGTTCCTAATGCTTGTAAACAAGCATTATACGTGCGGCAAGGGCTTCAAATCCGCAGATTTAACAGCATCCGTTCTGTTTGCGCCGTTCTGCCCAGTTTCCAATTCTGTCGGTCGGCAATGTATCACTAATATTGCAACCAAAAAAGTTATGGCAATGAAGACAGAAATGAAAGTGCTGCTCTACATCAAGCGCAGCGGACAGGACAAGGACGGACTGTCGCCCCTCATGGGCAGGATAGCCGTCAGGGGAAAGAACAACTCCATCGCGCAGTTCTCCTGCAAGTTCAAGGTGGACGTGAAGCTGTGGAACGCCACGGCTCAACGGTGTACGGGCAAGAGCAGGATGGCGGTCATGGCAAACCGGGAGATTGAACGCACGCTATTGTTGTTGCGCCAGCGGTTCAATGAACTGAAAGACCTCAAGGAGATTGTTTCAGCGGAGGATGTGAAGAACGCCTACCAAGGTCAGGCTGAATCTCAGGACACCATCATGAAGCTGTTTGAGGAACATAACAGTGACTACGCCTTGCGCGTAGGCGTGAACCGTGCCGTGAACACCTATTACCAGTACACGAACACTTACCGCCACCTTGCCGTGTTCCTGAAAGAAAAATATCATCTTTCGGATATGCCCATCAAGCAGATTGACGGGAACTTCATCGAGGATTTCGATATGTACATGCGCACCGTCAGGCGGTTCAAGCCAAGGACCATAGTCGGGCATATCAACCGCCTGAAATGCGTGATGATGCTTGCCGTGTTCCGCGGAATCATCCCTTTCAGCCCGTTCAAGGGGTACAGTCCGCAAAAGCCGGAGTTCAAGCAGATGTACCTTACGGAAGAGGAACTGGGCAAGTTCGCCAACATGACTTATGATACGCCCAACCGCAATTTTACGAGGGACATGTTCCTGTTCTCGTGTTGGACTGGCATCTGCTACTGCGACATGAGGGCGTTGACGGAGAAGAACCTCGTAAAAGCCGAGGACGGAAGCCTGTGGATTCATACGGAAAGGTTGAAAACGGGCACTCCCGAATGTGTGCGCCTGATGGAGATACCGCTCGCCATCTTGGAGAAATACAGGGGCATGGACGCAGACGGCAAGCTGCTTCCCATGCTTACGAAAGAAAGCATGAACCGCCACCTCAAAAAGATGTCGGTGATGTACGGCATCAACCGTCCGATTTCATTCCATTGTGCACGTCATACATTCGGCAGCATAATTTGTTTATCGCAAGGAATACCCATCGAAACGGTAAGCACAATCATGGGGCACAAGCATATAAAGACCACACAGCGGTACGCGAAAGTCACGCAGGACAAGATTGACCGTGACGTGGACAGGCTGAATGAAGCCATCGGCGGCAAGTTCTCCCTGTTCGGGATTGATACATCCCCTTCCACGATACGCAAGGACAACACCCGGCGCAGGGTCAATCCGAGTTGGAAACAAAGGGCTATTGTCAAACAAATGATGGAGGGATAAGCCATGCGCAGCACGTTCAAGCTATTGTTCTACATCAACCGACAGAAGGTGAAGAAGAACGGCAAATGCCCAGTCATGGGGCGCGTAACCCTTGACGGCAAAGTCAGCCAGTATTCCACAGGGTTGGAAGTCGAGCCTGCGTATTGGGATGCTGATACGGGCAGGGCTTCCACTGACGGGCGCAAGGATAGCTTTGACAGCGAGAAGAAAAGGAGCTGGCCAGGCTGAACGATGCCCTGTCCGCACTGGAAGCCAAAGCCCGTGCCGCCTACACGGAGAACGTGGACAGTTACGGTTTCGTTTCTGCTGAAATCATCAAGAACGCCGTGACGGGCAAGTCGCAGGTGAAGGAAACCCTGCTCGCATTGATGGATGAACATAACGAGGAATACGCCAAGCGTGTGGGCATCGACAGGACAAGGCACACTTATATCCGGTATCTGACCACACGCAAGCACATCCATAATTTCATGAAGTACAAGTACGGCATGGAGGACATGCCGTTGCGCTCGCTGACCATGCGCTTCATGACCGACTTCACGTTTTACCTCTCCACGGTGCTAAGGCTGAAAGTGTCGGCATATAACGACTACCTCATCCTGCTGCACAAGATGACGCGGCTCGCCTTGAAAAGGCATATCCTCAAACGTGACCCTTTCGCGGGGCACAAGATAGAGAAAATCACGGTGAACCACCGCTACCTGACGGGCGAGCAGTTCGAGAAGCTGTTGAAAGCCAAGCTGCCCACATACAGGCTGTGCCATACGAGGGACTTGTTCGTCTTTTCGACTTTCACTGGCATCGGGAGGGCGGATTTAGCGAATTTGACGGAAGACAACATCATCACGAAGGAGGACGGCAGCAAGTGGATTCACATCGCACGTCAGAAGACCAAGGCGGAGTGCCATATCAAATTGTTGGACATACCTCTGCGCATCATCGAGAAGTACCGTGGTGAGGGAAAGGACGGAAAACTGTTCTTCGTTCCGCAGACTTCAAGCCTGTGCCGCAACTTGAAGATGATAGCCGAACAGTGTAATCTGGGATGCCATCTTACCTACTACATGAGCCGCCATTCGTTTGCAACCCTGATTTGCCTGAACAACGGCGTGCCGATAGAAACCATCAGCAAGATGATGGGGCATTCCTCCATCCGCACCACGCAAATCTACGCGGAAATCACCAACCAGAAGGTGAGCCGTGACTTGGCTGTGCTGTCCGAGACCACCAAAGGAAAGTTCTCCCTGCCTGATGACGGGATGCCCTCGCGTGTGTTCAAGTGCGGCAATTACAGCGGTTGGAAAAAGGAATGTAAACGGAATTCTGACAATGAAAAAATAATGCGGACATGGAAAGAGGAATAATCATAATCACTGAAAACGGGGCGGTCACGATGCCGGCCGCTCCCGTTTGGATGACGCAGCAGGAGATGTCCGATGCGTTCAATGTGTTCGGTTACGACATCCGCCGGGCTGTACACGTCATCTACAAAAACATGGAGTTATCGGAAGAGGAAACGGTACGGCACGTCAGGCAGGACGGCAGAATTTGCTATGACGTGTACAGTCTTGAAATGGTGATAGCCGTGGCGTTTAAGTTACGAAGCAGGGAAAGTATGGCTTTCAGACGGTTCATCATGGAAAGGTTATGCACAGCAAGCCGTGAAAAGCCTGTAAATTTGTTCTTTTCACTGTCCATAGCCAATCCACGGTATGTATGTTAATTTTTAGGTATAGGTTTTACTTGTTTGTTCATTCATTCCTGGTGATTTGTTTATCATATGGTAAACCAGGATTAAATCGTTTGGTAACGCAACTTTTTTATTTATAAATTCTTCGTTTATCAGTTTAATATGTATTTTTGTACTGAATTTCAAAAAAGGCACATGGAAGAAAAAGATTTCAATAATTTAGATGGGCAAGAGATTGAACAGGAAGATACTTCTTCTGGCGTATTGATTACCCAACCTTTTTCACCTAATGATATAAAATTGAGTAATCCCCCTATGAATCTGGGTGATTTGATAGATATGATTCAATATGATTGGATTGATTTTCATACGGAATATCAGCGGAATGAAGACCTATGGTCACCGGGGAAGCAAAGTCGATTGATAGAGTCGGCCATGTTAGGATTGCGTCTCCCTGCTTTTTATTTTGAAGAAGTTACCCGGAGACATTGGAAGATTATCGATGGTTTGCAAAGGTGTTGTGCGATTCGTAACTTTTGTGTGGACGAATCATTGGAATTGTGTGAGCTGGAATTCTTAGACTTTAACGGGAAAAAATTCAGCGACCTACCTTTTGATTTAAAACGAGATATCCGAATGCTCCCAGTTACTGTAAACTTGTTGAATAGTGGAGTGCCTGACAAGGTGAAATATATCTTGTTCAAACGACTGAATACTGGTGGCATGGAATTGAATCCTCAAGAGATAAGGAATGCCGTTTTCCAAGGGAAAGCAATTGAATTGGTTAAAGAACTCGCCGTAAATTCTGCTTTTTTAAAAGCCACAGGTCATAAGATTCCTACCAAACGGATGCAGGATCAAGATTTTGTGACACGCTTTATGGCTTTCTACCTGCTGGGCTATGAAAACTATGTGCCTGATTTGGATAACTTCATGAACACATGTCTGGAGATGATCAATCATGGTAAAATTTCCGAGGAGGACATCAACCACATGAAAAAGGATTTCACCCGGGGAATGGAACTGGCGTATGAGATATTCGACAATGATGCATTCCGAAAACGGGAGTCTGTCGCTGACAACAGAAGACCTATAAACAAAGCTTATTTTGAAGTAATAGCCGTCACTCTGGCTAAGGTAGACGAGAATGACAGCGACCAGATATTAGCCCACAAAGAGCTATTCAAAACGAATTTGATAACGGAAATGAATAGAAATAGATCATACAATTATTCATTTTCGGGAGGTACAGGGCAACCAGACAATGTCAAAAGACGTTTTTCTCGTTTTGCTGAAATCCTTAGAAAGAGTATAAACAATGAAACCATATAATAATAGTATCTGATGATAACCCAATTGCAAATATCCAATTTCAAGTCGCATAAAGATACCAATATCAACCTTGGTAACCTGACAGTCTTAACGGGCGTGAACGGTTGTGGCAAAACCAGTGTCATCCAGTCTCTTCTTTTATTGAGACAGTCTTTCCTGAAAAACCGCCTTGCACAAGGCTTGGATCTAAACCATCCATTGTGTAGTATAGGTATTGCCCATGATGCATTGTACCGCTTGGCTGAGGATGACATCATCACTTTTCACTTTACCGATGACCACAACGAATATCATTTTAGTTTTAAAGCGGCAATGACGAATTTACAGGATTCATTCATTCGGAAAAACGCATATAATGATAATGCGTGTAATGATACCAGATTAAGAGATTTATCCCTGTTTAACAACGATTTTCAGTATATTAGTGCGGCTAGATGGGGAGGAAAAAGTGTTTTTCCAAAAGAGACCTATGCTGTAGAAATCCAAAAGCAATTGTCGTTGAACGAAGGACAAGGTGAACTGGTAGCGCATTTCTTGGATAAATATGGTGCTGAAACCGTACAAGACTATTATGAAGAAAACCAGAAAGAGGATTTGAGCTTGTTGCAACAAACCATTTATTGGGAACAGAAAATCAGCCCTGATGTGACCATAAATGTGGAGCAACGGAAAGACAGTAGCACATATGCTATCAGCTACGGATTCAATGGCGAAGACAGCCAAACCAAACCTGTTATGGACTTGCGGGCAGAGAACATCGGTTATGGCATATCCTATACTTTGCCAGTGATTGTAGCGTTGTTGTCGGCACAACCGGGAGCCTTGGTTATATTGGAAAATCCGGAAGCTCATTTGCATCCCGGTGGACAGGCCGCATTGGCTAAGTTGATTGCTAAAGTGGCCAGTGAGGGGATACAAGTAATCGTAGAGACACATAGTGATCACATCATCAACGGTATTCTTTTAGCTTGCAAAGCCTATCAGAAAAACCATAAGCAGGGCATATCCAACCATCTGGTTAAGGTATATGATTTTCATGACAAAGAGAAACACGCATCCAAAGCAGAAGAAGTAGTGATTGAAGAGGATGGTATACTTCGCTATCAGCCCAAAGGCTTCTTTGACCAGGCAGAGAATGATTTGTATAGTTTGTATAATGAATGAGAACCATGCTTAATATCTATTTTCATGTTTTGGACGAAGTAACCCAACCTATATATAAGGAACTAAGGGATTGGAGATCCAAGAAAATCAAATTATGGTTCAATAGTGCGGATTGCGACAGGAATAAGATCCAACAAAGAGACAAGTGCCTTATCGACCGCAACGTAAAAGACGATGATTTGTTTTGTTTTCTTTGGGATATTAAGAATACGAAGGTTGTTCCGTTGTACGGTGACGGTCTGAAACATCTGGCGACATGGCATGATACATTCCAGAAAAGTTTCATTTGCATAGACCGCTTGGTGCCTCCTAAAAACCGTTTAGTGCTTTTTCGGGATGCTGTGCATAAAGAAGACCATCCTAAGGGATTCATACAAGTACCCTGTTTCAATGACTTAGGTAAACTTATCGATTATCTGAAAAATCTTGGTTTTTTCCAATTCTCGCTGGAAAACTCCAAAAGATTCACCAAAACAAACTTCGTGATACAAGGGGTTCCTGTATATCAGGAAAACAGTACAAGATACTATTGGTATTTGGATAATTTTCATCAGACGCATTATGAAGTATTCGATAGTAATGGGAAAAGGCACCTAGGAGAAGCAGATCTTGACGGCAATTTAGATAAAAACAAAAAAGATAAAAGTAAAAAAGCTATCTTTTGAAAAAGATAGTTGGGAAATGGTATATGTAAAATTATGCCACAATTAGATGGCAATCTATCTGTAACTGAAACATAAAGATGAAGCCGAAGGTGAACAGTTTTCCTACCACCATCGGCTTTCTTTGTTTTTTCACATTCTGATTTACGTTCCCAAGCGATATGCGTTCCGATACCCGCTCATCACCATCTTTTCGATGTCCGATTCCTTATACAGGATTTTTCCGCCTAACTGGTAATAGGCAATTATCCCGTTGTTGCGGTAATCCTGCAAGGTACGTCGGCTCACCTTGAGCCATGCCGAGACTTCCTTATCCGTCAGGAACTGTTCGTTAGTTGGCGAAGCTTTACAATTTGCGTCCATTCTTTCGATGCCTTCAAGCAGGGCATCCAGTTGTCCGATGAAGCCGACCTCCAGTTCACGGTCGGCAAGAATCAAGTCGTTCATGATTTACAGTAGATTTAGTGGTTGTACATTGTGTTGTCTGATTAGATGCTACAGCCACGATAGGCTGCATCCTTACGTCTGTCCTCCACAAGCCGGACGATGCGCTGCACATCCTCCGGCTTGTAGAAAATCTTGTGCCCTATCTGTGAGTAAGCCAGCGTGCCGTTGTCGCGGAGCGTCTGCAAGGTGCGTGGACTGATGTGCAACTGTTGGCAAACTTCTTGGTTGTCCATCCAACGGCTGAGCCGTTTCCCCTCCTTCTTGCGGAGGATTTCATTCACTCGGTCGGACAGGCGGTTGAGCTTGTCGACCATTTCTTCGTACTTTTCTTTCGAAATAATTAGGGGCTGTCGTGCAAAAGGCGAAAACTTTCCAACAAATTGATTGATAATATGATAATAAATTCTTACCTTAGTATAAGATAAAAAGAATACCTCCAACCGCCCTGGAAAAGCCGAATTTGGAGGTATCGCAAAAATTAATCTGCATGGCTAAGGTACAAAATTTCTCTGGAATAACCCCCGATCTTCCGTTTACGGAGTATGATTTTTATGATCTGTACAGGCAGACATTCGAGAAGAGCGAACTGGGAAGGATCAGGCGGAAGCTTCCCTTGCATGATATGGCGGAGAATTTAGGGCTGACAAGGAAGAGCATGAGAGGGAAGCGAGGCCGCAGATCGTACTTCACGGCGGAGGGCAAGGTTGCGCTGATGTTCCTGAAGATGTATACTGGACTGAGCTCTCCGAAACTGATGGACCAGTTGAACGGGAACATCCACTACCAGCTGTTCTGCGATGTGAGGATAAACCCGATGCATCCCCTGACGAACTACAAGCTTCTTGACGATGTGTTTTCAGAACTTGCCGGCGGGCTGAAGCTCCAACAGCAGCAGGCAATACTGGCAAGGGCCTGGAAGCCATACATGAAGGAACTGGAGACGATGTACACGGATGCGACCTGCTACGAGAGCGAGATGCGCTATCCGACTGATCCGAAGCTGCTGTGGGAAGGGATAGAGAAATCATACAGGATAATGTGTGAGGTGAGTGAAAAGCTGAACCTTCACCGTCCGAGGACGAAGTATCTGGACGTGGAGAAGGCCAACCTCGCGTACAGGAAGCAGCGCAGACGCACGAAGGCGCAGACCAGGAAGATAACCAGACGCCTGCTTAACCTTCTGGGGAAGATACTGAATGAGATACGCAGGATTGAGAGGGAGAACGCATGTGCGGAGAAATTGCTGACGGCCAGACAGAAGAGTGACATGGAAATCATCACGAGGATGTACCGTCAGCAGAAGAGGCACTTTGACAGGAACGAACCCCGGGAGAGCGTGAAAGACAGGATAGTGAGCATCAGCAAGCCCTACGTGAGACCGATAGTGAGAGGGAAGGAGGTCAGGAGTGTAGAGTTCGGGGCGAAGTGCAACAACATCCTTGTGGACGGACTCTCCTTCGTCGAGAAGCTGTCGTTCAATGCCTTCAACGAGGGGACGAGGCTGCCGCACTGCCTGAAGCTGCACCGGAGGCTCTTCGGTGTGGATGCGAAGAAAGTCGGAGGGGATGCGTGCTATGCCGTCAACGCCAACAGGGAGCTGTGCAGGAAGAAAGAGATACAGATATCGTTCGTGAAGAGAGGCCGTCCGGCACTAGTGAAGAAGGAGGACGACATCATCCGCAAAGAGCTGGCGAGGGTAAGGGCGACAAGGATGGAGGGCTCGTTCGGGACCCAGAAGGAACACTATGGCCTGAAACGCATCAAGGCAAGGACGAGGCTTACCGAGATCCTGTACATCTTCTTCGGCATCCACACGGCGAATGTGGTCCATCTTGTCCGGAGGGAAGTCTCCGAAATTGTCCGGGCCGCCTGATGTTCCACAAGTGGAACGGAGCCTTTACGGGAGTATTGGCTCCTGTCGTGGCCGGAAATGAAAAAAACGGCTCCGATACGTAAGCATCCGAAGAAGTACATATTTCAGTCA
>ULJB01005241.1_pt1 | contig 12328 bp, 11 predicted proteins | sample 1950771 | NCBI WGS metagenome assembly ULJB01 (sample SAMEA4835461, study PRJEB28245) | human gut metagenome | biome: gut microbiome; material: fecal sample | place: Denmark | collected 2008
ACCGAGTACTACCTTTTCATCATTCGCAGTAGGATTTTCCACAGATTCGCTAGTAGCTATTACGGTTTCCTCTGCAGGAGTATCGGTATTTTTATTTCCACCACAAGCAGTCATGGAAATCATAGTCGTAATTAACAGTGCAGTCATAATATGCTTTTTCATCTTTGTTGTAACCCTCTTTCATTTTATGATATATGTTGATAGTTCTTTTTAGACATTGCCTATATTATATCTTATCTGCAATATCTTATTGTCATGTATAGTTTACACTGTCTTATAGTATATTCGCTTTTACGAAGATATTCAACAGATAAAATATATTTTACACTTACCTTACCATAGATAATCGTGGAAGGAGGTGCTGTTATATGATAGATTATAGTCCATTTTGGGCAACAGTTGAACGAACTGGAAACAACTGGTATACCCTTGCTAATAAACTACATGTCCCTAACAGCACCTTACACCGTTTAAAGCACAATAAAGATGTATCCACCAAAACCCTAAATGATTTGTGTCGTATCTTAAATTGTAATATTTCTGATATTGTGCAATACATTCCCTCTGATGAAGACCAACCTTTATAACGCATAATCTATATATTTAAGTGTATTCTATTTTTATCCTACTTTATCATACTTTATACTACTTTTCAATATTGTATCCTACTTAATGATATATTGTCATAGGAGGATACTTATTATGAAACCTATGAAAAGTAAAGTCAGTATTACACTAGATGAAGACATCATTATAAAGATAAAAGAACTTGCAGAAAATGATGATAGATCTTTTTCTCAATATATCAATATGGTTTTAAAAGAGCATATTGTTAAAATGGAAAAGGCATCCAAATGACCATTTATATGGTCATCATATTCAGTATTTATGAGGGTTTCATTAAATTCTGTTACTAGAAATATAACAAATTATATATTTCCTTTAATTCCAGTTCCTTTTGTTCCCCAGTTTAATTTAGTATTCCAATACATCTATACACAATGGTAATTCCAATACATAATTATGAGTAGTTATATCTATTACTCTATCCCGCACATATACAATCTATTCCCCCTGCATAAATATATTTTGTAATTCCACATACATAAAAAAGGGATATACCTAACCAATATGCACAACATCTATATAACAGTGTGGACATATAAGTGATTAGGTAATCCCCCTATTTATGCGGGATAGAAACTATAATATTACTACATTTTTAGAAACTATTTGTAATTACGCTTCTTCATCTTCTTCTGTCATATCATCATCCATTTTTTGTTTAATAAAAAATGATATTTCTCTTTCCTTACTGATTCCCTCTTCCATTTTTGCTGTATGGATAAACTGGCTTAACATTTCATAAGACTTATCTCTTCCTAAAGGATATTCTGCACAATCTTCTAATAATTTGTGAAAGACCGGAATTTCTCTACTGGCTCTTCTGCTGAATTTACTATTTCGGATTACATCGTCTATATCACTTGCTTGTAATATCATCGGTGTACTTCTCATATATATTTCCTCATCTCTTACTGCATTTACAAATTTAATTTTCCAGTCTTCCTCTTCTTTATTTACATTTTCCACTAATCTCTCTATTTTCCTGATTGAATCTTCACAGTATTTTTCAAAGGGTTTTTCAAAATATTTTTCTATCAACCCTTGGAAAATTCTAACCAAATCATCTTGTGTTATTTCCATAGGACATGCATGATATGGATGAAGAAGGGTTTCTTCGGAAAGACCTTCCTTGAAGGCTTCGTGTATCTTTTGTTCCTTTTTTATTCGGAATTCCACTCTTACATAACAGCCATTTCCTTGTGGTTCCATAATATCCATAGCCAATTTCTTATTGTGCATATGTAGGGTTTCCTGCGTTTCAACCGCTTTGTCATATATCTTAATAATCATATTTTGAGTATTTTTTAATGACGAATATAACCCTGTAACCAGCATACTTTCCCTGTTACGGTGGTTCAGCTCTTTATTTGATACTTCTCTGTCAAGTGCCGCTACTAATTTATTCCTGCCTTTACCCACTTCATAAACGCACTCATTAAAGTTTTTAAGATAAAGCTGATAGTACTTTAATGGTCTGACCAATTCATTCATCGTATGTCCAAACGCAAAAGTATTATTTATTTCAATTGTCTGAAATACCACAGATTCTGTTTTGATCTGAATACCAAAATAGTCTCTTACCTTACAAATAACATCTCTTACTCTTTCTTCATACTCTTCCACCGTATAATTTTCCCAATTGCCAAGCTGCCAAATCCTAGGAATTACTTTTATTTCCATCAGATAACTTATCGGTGGATTATTTTCATCTTGTTGCATCTTTTTTATATTATTTTGCTTAAATTTCAAAGTTGAATACGGTGATAGTTGGATATTAACCTGTTTCCATTTATGATTTTGTTTAAATGATTCATCTAAATTTTTTACTTCTGAAAAGATAGGAAATGCATAGGAATCCGTCGTGGATATACACTCTATCCACGGTAACATAGGTAGTAATTCTCTTTCTCGTGGTTTTGCTTTATTGACAAGTGCACTTTCCAACACATCAACATCTATAGATTCTACCGCAAAAGAAAGCTGTGTATAATCAATTCCGATACCCTCTCTGTACAGATCTTGATATTGCGTAATCATAGCAATAACATTATTATCTTTATCGAATTCACACCGAACCGCTGGTTTTATTACTGCTTTTCCACTGATTAAGTCTCTTTCTGTATGTTTTCCTTTTACAATTCTAACATCATCAATCGGATGCATATCTGCTATTTCGGTAGGTTTTCCATATAATGGTTCTATTTTTCGTGCCACTTCTGATCCATAATAAATCATTTCGGGATATTCTAATTCTTGCAATTGTATATCTCCGTCTATACAGTCTGACAATAAACGTTCCAAATAACTAAGTTGGTCAGTCCGTCCTTGTAGATAACACACTGCACTTTCCAATAAATCTCCACAATCTTCTATTTCTGCGCCTTCCAATTCCAACAAAAGCATACGAAGTACATCTCTGCCCTCGTCGCAAATTTTATCTTTTCTGCTCTGATATTGTAATACACTGTTAGTCTGATTTTCTGTATACATTACATCAAGCAAATTCTCATAATCTATATGCTCATCTTCTTTTACCGAAGGTAACATATTTTTACTAATATATCTTAGTTTCTTTGCCAAATCCGGATAATCAGCAAACCGAGCACGTAAATGAGCCAGAGAATTTCGGATATTGCCACCAGGTGTTACCGTATCCTTTTCGAGTTCAAACATATAATCTCTTACACAATTTGTGAAGGTTTCTACAGCAGCATATAATTTAATTGTAAGCATTTCTGCATTTATATTTTCTCCAGTTACAGTTTTTGTGTAAATCTCTTCTGCATAGATCCGTTTTGCCGTCTTAACAGCATTATCTGCCGCAGTCATACACGCTTGTTTTATATATGTGTCACAACTTGCCACACCTTTTTCTTTTAGTCGATTATATTGTTTTTGCATTAGCTGCCAAGTTACACCACCTCTTTTTCCACAAGGATTTTCAATCAGTCTTTTAAGCTGGTATGCCGCGGCTACTGCGCTCTCCGTATCCACGCTATGTTGTGTCGTGTTAAGTTCCTGCGCTATGTTATACAATTCTTCGTATTCCTGCATATTGTCCCCTCTCTTGTATTATATGCTTTACTCTTTTGTTCCCACTTTAATTATACAAGTTTTTTCCCGAATTGTTTATCTTTTCTTATATTTTAAAAAGTGTAATAAGTATCTATACACCTTTTCGGGATCCTGCCCTTTCTGCAATATGTTGCCACCGATCAGCCAGTTCTTCTGCATATCTTCGTTGTATCATTTCACAAAAATTATCTGCTTCTACCTTTTCCAAATGCTTTCTTAATTTGTTTAGCTCTCTCTGCAGCATCCCGGCATCTGAGGATAGATAATCGTTTAGCTGTCTCTGCTGATTCTTGTTCTGCAATTCCCAATCTGATAGCTGATTCTTGTAACTCTCGACTAAGCTCATTAATGCGGTCTGCTCTGCGTTCAGTCTCGCGTTTTCCTCCTGTAGAGTTGCTATTATCTGATCCTGCTGTTCCAATAGTTTCATCATTTCCCGACTGGATGGTGCGTATTCTGTCCTTGTATCTGTCAAGTTTGCTTCTGAGTTCTGCATCCTGTCCCTCCTGTAATAATTCCTTACTCAATACCTCTACGACTTCTCTTGTGAGATCATACTCTCCCTGTCGTAAATGATTTTCCATTATCCCTGTCATGCCAGTACTACACATAATCAATAGATCATCCTGCGCCTGTACCAACTTTGCTGTGGTGTCCATTAACATATCCGCTGTCTGCTCCTGCGCTTCTTGCGTGGTATTGTAGTCATTCTGCAATCTCTGATAATAGGATACGATACTTACAAATGCACTCTCTATGGTAATTGCTGTTCTGCCGTGCGTATATTTAGAAATGTACTGTTTAGGTGGCTTATACCTCTTGACCCTTTGCAAGTCTTCCTGCAATGAAAGCTTTAATTCCTGCATTTCTTTTGATTCTTCTGATTGTCGTATATTATGTACGACATTCCCCTCTGCACCGTTGTATGCTCCTGTACGACATTCTTTTTCAATCTCTGCAATAATCTGCTGCACATAAGCTTCTCTTTGCTCCTGTGGCATCCTGCGCAGTTGTGTGACCAGCTTACGGTGTACCTCGTAGGCAGCTTTTGATATGTGCTGCCCCGGTATCTTTTTGATACCCTGTTTTTTGTACGATAAAGATGATACTTGATATTCTTTAGGCAGATACTGATTTTCCAAATCTGCGAATAGTTGTCTCCACCTCTGCACATTGCCAATATGGGGATCGTTAAAACTATCTACAAATACCGGTGGTTCTTTTTTCCACTGTTTTCTACCATTTTTATCTACTTTTTGCAATCCTGTTTCCTTATCAATAATAGGAATCCTGTTGCCATCCTTATCCAGCTGAAAAGTGCGTGGTTGTACTTTTCTTTTCTGCCAGTTACCGTTTTCGTCTATTCCACGGCATGGAGCCATAAAATGTACATGATAGTTTCCGTTATCTTTAGCGTCATGTAGTGCGTATTGTACGACCATTCCCTCTGCAGACAATGATTCCGCAAACTGTCTTGCCACGGATTCCATTTGCTCCAAGGTAAGATGTCGTTCAAAGCAACATATCCACTCCCGGTACAGATCAGCGTTACTGCGTGTTGCCATTTGATCTACTTCCGCCCACAGTACTGCAGGATCCCGAAGCCGTTCCGGTGCGTTCTCAGGCAACACAATGTTGGATGATAGCACCCCTTTCTTTTTGGTGTAATCTGCGCTTCTTTCCTTTGTTTCCACCTTATTACCGCTGATATAAGCCGAAGCATCTACTGGTGACAGTGTATCTACTTTGCTGGCTGTAATGTACGCACTTGCTGATTGTGCGCTATTTTCCCCAACAGCTCCGTTTTGTCTCTTCCCTGTTTTACTGATAACTTTTACTTCCATTCTGTAAAATCCACTCATAATAATCCTCCCAATAATGCAGACAGTTAAATGCTAAAGACATTAAGCGATAAGTGCTGAAAAAAACCTAATAGCTCAGTTAGAACATCCCCACCCTTCAGCTCAGGTGGTAGATGTTATGTGCCGTAGTCTCCGTCTACTTGTGCAAGCCTCTGTGTTTCTGCGTTTTTTTCATTTCTCCGATAGTTTCAACAAGTGCTGATTCCCCATGCTTCTTACCATACTTTTCCTCATATCTCTCTGTAAGCTTATTTTCAATGTGAAAAATCATCGAACTAGCAGTATCACAAATCAAATCCAATGCATTTTTTAGTTCTTTGATTTCTTTTCCCTGAGACCATCCTGCAATGTATCCGAATGAGTAGTCAGAAGTATCAATACCAATTGCAGAACACACTGTAAAGGCTACCGATTCTGCCTGTACTTCCATATCGTTTCTGCTAATCTTTCTGTTCTTCATTTTCTCGGAATTATGGAGTAGGCTGTGTGCGATCTCATGGATCATGGTCTTGATTTCCTGTTGCTGTGACAATCCGGTTTTAATTACAATCTGATTATCAACCGGAGAGTAATATCCTTTTGCAGATCCCTCTATGTCTCTGTGATACAGGGCACAAGGAGCCATACTTTCGACAATTTCCTGTATTGCATCAAAACCATCAACTTCTCCAATCAGCTCTTGCACTGTTGCCATTTCAGGAAGTGGTTCTCCCTCAGTCTGCGATACATCAAATACCGAAACTGGACGAAATGCTGGTATGGTGATCTGTACCTTTTCTTTGATTACTTCCCCATGTGCATCCTTGATCGGCTGGTGTGTAACTGGATCGGTGACATCCTGCAGTATTATTTTTTTGTAGGGGCAAGGAGCCAATATCTTAATTGCTTTTTCCCCCTTGGAAACGTGCCTTTTAAATAGCCGTTGCCATGATTCGTAGCCTGCCACCATAGTCGCACTGGGACACTGCATTGCAATCAACAGGATGTTATTGTAAGAATAGGAGTGAAATTTTGACATCACTGATAAATACTGCTTGTACTGGTCACTCTCAAAAACTTCTGACACACCTTTTTCCAGTTGTTCTACTATCTGCTGTGTCTGTGTTTTCTTCTGTGCTGGCTGTTCTATCTGTTCTTTTATATCCATAATTTATCCTCCGAATAAAATACAAAAAGGGGCAGCCGTTAATAGCTGCCCCTCTAATCCATATGTGTTATTGCTTATCTTCAAAAGACCATTCCCAGTCTAAATCTTCTGACACCGCTTTATATTTGCGGTAAAACTGCAATAGCTTTCTATAATACTCCATTTTGCGTTCTATGCTCATTTCCATATTTTCTTCCATCTCTATATCCTCCCACATTACATATGCATACCGTGACTTTTGTGCGGTGCTGATTGTGTCATTGTCTGTAGTTCCTGCTCAGTATGTGCGATCTCTATCTTTCTTGTTTTGCTGTTGTACTGAAATACCTGATCACTTAAAATCTCGTTAGCCGGTACGCTTTGTCTGTTAACCTGATTTACCATATCTCGTAATTCTTCGATTTCGTTAAAATTCCCTTTTTTCTCCACCAAAATTACTTCATGGATGGACGACGGAAGTATATAGCAGTCAATTCCCATTTTTTCGATGGCTGTTCCGATCACCTCGGGACACGCCAAACAGCACGCTCCCAGCTTTTTATCCTTATTAGTGAGAACAAAGGCCTTGGGTGTAATTTCCGTAAAAAAATCTGAAAAATCATCTGCAATGTCCTCTCCGTTATCTGTCATTGCTTGCATTGTCTCGCTTAATAAGGAGTTAATTTCAAACAAATTTTGTTCGGAAGTATTTAGCTTCGCAATTTGTAATATCTCTTCAGCAGTCATCTGTAATTTAGGTAACAAATTATTTTTGAGAATAATAAATCCTGATTTGTCTGTAATGCTGATATTTAATCGTGGGATTACCGCCAATTCACCTTCAGCTATAAAATAATGCGGTGTTTCCGATAATAGTTTATGATTCGACTTTGCATTTACCACCATTAGATAAGTACTGTTTAAGATGTTTTCTTTTGACAAAACACTCATCGTATCTATTTGTCTATTTTTATCCTCGATAATTTTGTGTGAAAGCGCGGATACTATCTTTTCCATATCATCAAATTCTCGATAATGTTCATAGATAGAAAGTGTACCGATAGATGGTGACATATTACATCCCGGTATATCCACTTTTATACATTTTTCAATAATGTCGTTATTACGCATCTTATTTACGATACTGACTTCCATCCCATATTTTGATAAATTTTCTTTCATTAGATTGACAAACTCATTTAAAAAATCATCATATGTGTATTCCATAGCTATATTTCCTCATGGTTTCTCTCAGCCATAATATGGCTGGCTATCTTGCTTAACTTTGTATCTTTAAAATACTGGCATCTTGTAAGCATATATGCTCCAAACGGTGACAGCACGACTATTCTATTTTTTTCCGGTAACGTTAATAGGTCACTTGCCTGTAATATATCTTTTTCTTCAAACTGATAACTGTAGTTCTTATTTTTCCCTGTATTCACTGATTTCTTTTTCTCTGTAAATTTGCCAAACGCTTTGACCGCCATCTCTACATCTTTTGATTCCGGCTGGCATTGCAAAAATACTCTATAACTAAAATTAGTGAGCATATCCTGTGCTACCTTTTCTCCGTAATGGTCCTCTGCAGAACTCCACGACTGCAAACATCCTAATACCGTGCATCCTCGTGATCTGCCAATTTGCAAAATAGACGGTAAGCCTTGTATTTCGGGGATGCGTCCCAGTTCGTCCAGCACAAACACGACCTGACTGTGCAACGAATCCTGCGCAACTGCTTTTTCCCTAGCAGGAGAAGATAAATAGGTGATGCAAGTAGCAACCGCCAACGACAGGATAGGTGCGTATGTCTCTAGGTCTCTATCTTCCACAAATAAGTCTATAGATATGCCTTGCTCCAATAATTCGGGAGTAATCTTTTTGGGTGCTTCTTTTGTTAAATACCTTAAATTGCTGTCAGAAGAAAATAACTGTAATGCATTTCCGATGTTACTCGAAATAGATCCCAGTGTTTCTTCTGCTACACAATCACCGCCATAGGATGACAGTAACCGTGTCACAACACTGTTGTCTTCTGCTTCGGCAAGGACATCCGTTATTAATGTATTTAAGTTTTTGGACAATGCGAAATCAACTAATTGTGGAATCGTGTAGCATTGCTGATATTCCCAGCCATACAGAAACAATCCCAACAATACCGTCCTTGCAGCGATAGGCCAAAACTCGTCACCTGTATGTTTTAAAGGGATCAGACTGTAAATTACCCTACGCAATGCTTCAATGACTTCTGATTCCGTCGATTTTTCATTCACATCATACAAAAAATCAAATCCGTACAAATCTCTCCGTCGTGGGTTAAAAACAGACACTTTATCATCAGGACTAAATCCCTTTTGTAAGAGTTCCCCTTTGACATCGACCAGTACAAAAGCATATTTTTCTTTATTTATTCCATTTGCCAACAGCGTAGATAACAATACTGAACTCGTCTTACCTGATCCTGATGTACCCAATACCAACGTATGTAATGCTCCCGGTGTGATGCCCGGTTGTATGCTCATGTATCTGCCGTCTGATTTACCGAGGATTATTCCTTTGGGTTCCTTGTACAATAATCTTTTGTCAGGCTTTTTATATAATGCTTTTGCCCTATATGATACCTGATAGTATGGATTTTGGTCTGTTGCATACGGTATCAGAGGAAACTCCGTTAATCCGTTACGCTTAGCTATACTATTTTGTGACCATATCCACAGTGATATTACCAACGATAACACCAAGGCACACATAGACACTGATAGTATCTGATCTATAGGGCAGTAACAGTAATACATAATCACCGCTATACCTACCGTAACCGGTGGCGGTAACCATAGTCCGGTATACCGCAGCCAATTACTTATCCCTTTTATCCTATCAATCATAGACGGTAGTCCTCTGTTACCCATCCATCGGGATCAGTACGCATTACCAGTGCCAAACCATCCAAAAATTCATCATCCGAACTAAAATCGTACTTACCTATTATATATGTAAGCCATTCTGCGCAATCTTGCTCGGTAACGTTTTGTATGTCTGCCTGTGCCTGTATCTCTGTTGGCAGTAACACTGTAATTTCCTGTAGCCATTCTGCTATTCCCTCATATAGTCTGTACTTCTGATCCTGTGCAGGAGTAGTCACGCTCTTAATCACCCTTTTTAAAAACTCGGAATCCCTGCTGATCTCTGCGTGATGCAGTAGCACATAGGCTAATAGTCTTTCTTTGTCCATCTCTGATACGTTTGCCATCTCGTATCCTCCTTTAATTTTGTGGTGTCGTTGTTGCGCTTTTTTGCACAAGTCTTCTAGTTCCATGATAATTACCTCCAAATAAATATTTATTCCTATATATATATGTAAAATAATTCTTGATTTTGTTCAAAAATGGAAATAAATTTGATTAGAATTTCAGAAATATTGAAAATATTGACCACTTTAAAAAATGATAAAAAAAGGTGCAAAAAAAGCCCGACTTTTACGGTTTATTTATACATAAAACCATGTACAAAAAATAAACCGCATTTATCACCCGGGTTTAATGTAGTTTATCACAGCCTTACATTGAAGTCAATAACCATTTTAAAAAATTGAGAGGTAATTATTATGAAGAAAAATTTAATCGAAACATTGCAGTCCTGCAAGTCTTTTGCACCTGTAAACCCTGTAGACATTTCCACTGAATTACACAGATGGGAACTCGCAGAGAATTACGATGCAACAACTATCTCCATCTTTGATGCCACTGGACAAACCATCTACGATAACATCTGCAAAATCTATACCCGATACGCTGACATCCGTATAGATGATGCAGGACATTATTACGCTGTCGATGAACCAGCATATCTTACGGCATTACGTTTGCTAGGTGAATCGATGGATTCTACGAGTATCTCTCGTGTCCCCCTGCTGGATTGTCTGTCTACATACTGGTCTGATTTTAGATGGATTCCTGAGACCTATGACATCCTGATTGCGCTTGCCGGGTCGCTGAGATACTACGAAGAGCAGATTCCAGCGTACGAAAGAATTGCATCTGATCTGATGGCAGAAGCTATTTTAACATCTGATTTAGCATCTGAAAGAATGAGGTAAATTGATGGCAAATACATATAAAAATAATAATGCCCTTATTATTGATTTTTTAAGTCATAACAAAGAGAAAGATTTCTTGGCCATGATTCTTTCTGATGATATAATATCGGTGGACGATGCGCTGAATATACAAATTATGAAGAAAAATATTCAACGTGTAAAAGAAATGCATCCCCACGCTATTCACCATACTGATGCCAGTGGGTGGTTTACAAACGTCGACGATCCTACGCAGCCTAATGGGCTGCGTAAGATCAGAAGATCCAGTGAAGCTAGTTTTTGGGATGCCTTAGTAACATGGTACCTTGACAACAACATAAATCTTACCTTACAAGACGTTTATGGCAAATGGCTTGAAGAAAAGCGCACACCGAAAAATGCTAAAAATATTGAAAGGCTCGAAGCAGCTTGGAAAGCGTATTATATCAACGAACCATTAAGTTCTAAAATTATCTCTAAACCATTACGCATGATTACCGCACTAGAATTAAAAGAATGGGCAGAGAACTTGCTACGTAAGCATTACCCTGTAGACACCAAAAAGTTTTCGCGAATGTTCACTATTACCAATCAATGCTTCGATTTTGCATCCGACGAAGACCGCCATATTGTGGAATCCAACACATGGCAAAAAGCTCGAAAGAAGATCAATAAAGATCTTATTTTCAGAAAGGCTTTGGAACCTGACGAAAAGCAAGTATTCACCGATGATGAGCGCAGAGCAATCCGCGAGGAAGTCGAATGTGATTTAATCCGTTATAAAAAGCAAGCCAGTACTGCTGGATTACAAATTTTGTTTTTGTTCGAAGCAGGACTGCGTATCGGCGAATGTTGTGGTTTGAAATGGTCAGATATTAGTGGACATTATCTCCAAGTAAATAGACAAGCTGATAATGACGGTGTCCGCGAATGGACAAAAACCGATTCCAGCCGTCGCGAAATCTATTTAACAGATCGAGCGTTGCAAATCTTGGAAGACGTAAAAGACTTTAACCGCGAGCATCATTTTACTGCGGAATGGATTTTCCAGTCTGCCAATTCCGACTATGATTACCGTTTAAGTTATAACGCTGCTGATCGGAAATTACGGAAACTTTGTAATCGCATTGAAACGATTACAAAAAGTCCGCATAAATGCCGTAAAACTTGTATATCAGCTTTGCTGGATTCTCCCGACATTAACCCACGTACCGCACAGCGTTTCGCAGGTCATAAGGATATTCGTACAACGTTAACTTATTATTCTTACGAAAGAAAAACCAAAGACCAGCAGGCTATTGCCATCAACAAAGCACTTGCAGTTTAAGCCGTACCGAACGTACCGTCGATTTTGGCAAATAAAAAATGCGGAAACCTTTGATTTTACAGGGTTTCCGCACCTTTAGAAGAGAGCGGGTGATGGGAATCGAACCCACGTATCCAGCTTGGAAGGCTGGTGTTCTACCATTGAACTACACCCGCATGTTTATATGTGAAGCAGGGCGGCCATTTTAAGAAATGGTGTCCTGCGAAAATGCCCAGAACCGGAATCGAACCAGTGAC
>ULJB01035254.1_pt1 | contig 12188 bp, 8 predicted proteins | sample 1950771 | NCBI WGS metagenome assembly ULJB01 (sample SAMEA4835461, study PRJEB28245) | human gut metagenome | biome: gut microbiome; material: fecal sample | place: Denmark | collected 2008
CATCTGATTTTGGCGCAAAGACAATACACGGTCGATGATATTCCTCTTTCAGATCACCGGCAATCAGCCCAACCACTCCAGATGGCGCAAACGGCGCATATAGGACAAGAATCTTGTCCCCTGCAGCTATCCTTCTTTCCGCCTCCTGCTTCATCTGCTCATAGCATTCACGCTGGATTTTTTTCCGCTTTTCATTGGCTTCTATTACCTTTCCGGCAAGGAGGTCTGCGATTTCCTCATTGTTTTCCAACAACAGCAAAAGTGGCAACTCCGCGCCTTTTGCATACAGCCGCCCGGACGCATTGATACACGGCGCTATCCTGAAGGCGATATCCTCCGCCGTTATATATTCCATTGGCTTCCCATAGATGTACTTGACGCCATATCGTGCATACCAGCAGTTTCGCATATCCGCCAGGGCACGTTTGACAATCGCCCTATTTTCGCCTATCAATGGAGCAACGTCCGCAATCGTGCCGATAGCGGCCAAATCTACCAACGACATCCCGTAATCATATTCGCTTACCTGGGTCAGCAGATAGCAGGCTATCTTCCACGCAAGGCCGGCTCCCGTTAATTCATGAAATGGATAGGTTTCTCCGGGAATCCACAGGTCAATCATGGCGTCCGGCTCCGGAAGGGTTTCTCCCGGCAAATGGTGGTCCAGCACAATGGATTTTTTCCCTTGCTTTTTTATCGCCTCAATCTCATGGACTGCCCGAATGCCGTTATCAATCGTGATAAACAATTCTGCACCCAATTCGAGCTGCTCATCTATCGCCTGCAGGGAAATCCCATACCCCTCCTCAATACGGTCGGGCAGTCGGACTACTACCTTGGCGCCGAGCCTTCTCAGTGCCAGGTACAATATGGCGGCCCCTGTGATGCCGTCGGCGTCGTAATCCCCAAAAATGCAAATCTTTTTCCCACTGTATATGTGGTCCCATATGAGGTCGGAAACGGCATCTATATTACGGATTTTCGCTGGGTCATGCACCGTTGTCGAGTGCAGAAACACTTCCGCATCCGCTTCCGATGCAATACCGGCTTTCCCCATGACAATAGCAGAGAGCGCAGGATATCCGGCTTCCATAAGCTGTTGTGCGCTGATGGGCATATTCGCTTTTTCCCACATGATGAATTCCTCCTGATATAAATCTTCATAGTACGTGCCAAATATGCAGGAAAGAGATTCATCTTGCAAGAAAAAAACACCCTAAAAGGGTAGCGATGTCAAATGCGCTCCAAAATAAAAGGACGCTCCCGTTGGAAGCGTCCCTTGAAATTTAAAACATGTTTTTTATACGGCCTTTTTTATTTGTATATGTTTTTTCTCGCCCCACTCTTTCAGAAAGTCAACCAACGGTTTTTCTGTCACTTGGTTAACCAAACGATTGGACAGGCCACGAAGCTGAACCACACATTTATCGGTCGGATTCACCTCTATCGTGAAATAGGGTTTCTCTGGTTCCTGCGCCTTTCGCACAAAGAGTATGCAGGTCTGGCCCTGGATGATCCTATCTGAATAGGAGCCTACGCAGTGGCAAAGTTTTCGTCCTTCCTCAAAAAGGTCTTTCATATTTTTCGGCGGCATCACCAGGTATCCGTCTGTCTTGTACGAAAAGAGTTTCCCATACCGTTCTGTTTCTTTCTGGAAAAATTCATCCTTCTTTTCGTCCATGACCAGCTTCTGCTTCGCCATTGCCCTGTCATGCTCCCGTTTCAGGCTGGAAGGATATTTTGCTTTATTATCCGTAAGGTCTACCTCAATCGTCTTGGCAGCTTTGAGATAGTCGCACCAATCGTTGATGGCCAGGTTGGGTTCAAAACACTGGTTGATACGGACATTCTCCAGATATGCGCACATCCTCATAATGGTCATGGGCGTTTCTTGAAACACCCTTTCTATGCTGCCTATATCGATATTGTGCTGCACGATCCATTCGTAATCCTCCGGCCGCATATTGGGATCAAGGGCATACAGCCTTTGTAGGTCAATAAGCGTTCCTTTCCAGCCGCCATGAGCAATAAGCATTTTGGTAAAGTGTTCAGACAGCTTTAAGGCGTTGCAGACTTTCTGCTGGGTTAAATCCATACGCTGAAATTCATTCCTCTCACTCAGGTATTGCAGTTCTTCCGCAAGTGCCGACACAATCCCTCTTCTGCAGATTTGCTCCACAACAGGATATTTCTTTTCAAATCGAATGAAAGTGATTAATGAGTGAAGCTGTAAAGCGCCATAGCTCGTCCCTGGCGACTCCTGTTTTAAGTATTCCTGTAGTGCCGAATATTTTAGCAGCGGCATTTCCCCGATAAAGGACAATTCTTCTATCCTGTCTCTAAATTTTTGAGACCAATATTTTTCTTTTTCCACCCACACAGGATTTGTTGCATAGCCTTCGTTCACAAGAAAATGGATTTCTTCCCCTTTCTCTCCTCCAAATGTAAGGATACACCGGTATTCTTCCCTATCTTCTATAGAAACCTCCCATTCATCTCCGAAACTATATTGATAGCCAACTGTTCGAATAAAGAGTGTATTTTCTCCTTCCTGTGAAAGAAAGCATATTTTTCGGTTGAGCCCATGTAGACTTTTCTGGTACTGACTTCGACACCCGCAGTAGGGACAGACAACTTCTCCCCAATCATACCTTACTTCATCACGGAAAACCCTGCCGCAGTTCATACACAGGCTTTCTCTTTTTTTCATTCCAGTTATCAGATCTTCATTGAGCACCTTTCCAACAATTTTCTGATATTCCCTGGGAGGTTCAGGAACCTTTTTAAAATGATACTGATTTAGGGTCTCCCCAGCCTTTCGCTCTCCTCTTGGAACATACGAATAACTGTCCTTTACGCTTCTGCCTTTTTCAAACTCATCCATCCATATGGATTCACTACAGTTATAGTCACCTCCCATAAACAGGAAATTTCTCATAAAGTTTTTTGCATTTTCTGAAACAATTGTCATTGGTCTATCCTGCACAAATACATTTTTCAGATATTTATTTGTCCGTTTACCCGCTGCGTTGTACAGGTATTTATCCCGTTCTGTTACAAAAGCCCTGTGTAAAAGCGACAGGTTGATCTCCTGCATCGTCATTTTTGGGTCCACCTTATAAACCAGATGGATTTCGTATTCTGCAAATATCATCCCCTGTTCTCCGTGTATAAGCGCAGTATCTGCATAAAAGATCTTGCTGGATTCAGTAACTCTGAATTCGGATATTTCATAAGAAATGCTTGACTTTTCAAATCTTTTCTCCTTCTGCAGAGGGATGCGGCCAAACATTTTCTTCTCACATTCCGGACATTTCTGGATAGTTCCATATGCAAGATAGCTTTTGTGCTCCGGCTTTTCCTCTTGCCATTCTTTTCCACAGTATGGACACCGCAAGATTTCTTCTACAACCTTATCATGCTTCAGCCCCGAAACAAGAATTTGTGGAAGCAGAATCCTGGTCTGTATCTGCTCTTTTACTACCCCTTCGTTTAACAACATCACAATGTCTTCGTTTGTTACCTTCTTAACCATTTTAACTCCTCCAATCAAATAAAAGATGTGTGGAGAAATTAGCCATAAGAAGGCTTGATTTCAAGAAAAAAGCCACAGTCCTTACATCAGGTTCAGCCACTACAAAAAAGTGGGCAGAACGGCATTTGGCCTTCTGTCCACTTTTTCTATTGGCTCAACGATATGATTTTTACGCCTTATATACGATATGTTTCACGCCGCGTTTCGACGGCTTTCCGTCAGTTCTTCCAGCAATGCCGTATTACGCTTTAGCCCCTGTGTGTTTTGGATGGCGTATGCCAGCGCATTCTTATCCCCGATGAGAATCAGTTTCTGTCTTGCTCTGGTCACACCTGTATAGAGCAGATTCCTCATCAGCATAGTCGAATGATAACCGGTAATCGGGATAATCACAACAGGATATTCCGCCCCTTGGCTCTTATGGATTGTTATAGCATAGCAATGCTTTAACTGTTCCAGCTCTGCCCTCTTGTATTCCACAAGAGTTCCGTTAAAATCCACCAGAAGCTTTCCTACTTTTTCCGATGCCTGTACTATGACACCCATGTCACCATTAAATACAGTCTTTTCATAGTTGTTGGATATCTGCATCACCCTGTCATTTCTGCGAAATCGGATTGTTCCACACCGAAGTTCATCCACAAAGCCAACCTGGGCATTTATTAGATTCTGAAGCTGCGCATTCATTTGGTCGGCCGACACCAGCGTTTTGACACGCATCGGTGAAAGGACCTGCACCATTTCACAATTTCTCCCCATGGCGGCATACTCTTCGAAAAATACTCTCTTGAGCTTCCATAGAAGTCTGCGGCACTCTTTATCCTCCGGTAAATCCGGCACCTCATAAAATTGGAAGTCCGAATGTCTGATATCCAAGGAAATGTCTCCTTGAATAATCTTGGCAGCGTTTTCAAGGATATGTCTCCTGGAGCCATGGCGAAATGACCGCTTCAGCCGGATGATTTGAAATAGGCCAGAAGCAATCAAATCTGCCAGCACCTCGCCAGGTCCAATAGACGGCAGCTGGTCGGTATCCCCTACAAAAAGCACCTGTGTCGTATCTCTGACCGCCTTCAAAAGCATTGCCGTTATATCAATATCCATCATGGAGGTTTCATCCAGGATCACATAGCCCGCTGCAATTGGATTGTCCTCACAGTGCATTTGAAAAGGTGCGTCTGGATGATACTCCAGCAGCTTATGGATTGTCTTTGCCTCTTGGCCGGTAGAATTGACCAATCTCTTGGCAGCCATACCAGTTGGCGCCGCCAGAGCGACTTCGGTTGTTTTTCTCTTCAATCTGATGTCCAGTTTGTGGAGCACGCCTATAATAGTCTTTAATGTACTGGTTTTTCCACAGCCAGGACCACCTGTTAGAATCGAGGTTTGCTGTTTTACGGCCATAAGCACGGCGGTCTCTTGCAGTGGTTCCGATTCAAAACCAAATTCCTTCTGAACTTCCTCAATATATTGAAGGATAACGGAATCCTCAACATCCGCATACGGGGATCTTATGTTCAACCGCCGCTTCAGTATTTCCGCTATCGCCCGTTCGTTCCGATAGCGCTCTACAGAATATACCCGGCCCTGGTCCACAACAATCCTTTCCTCTTTTGCCAGGCTTTCCGTATTTTCATCGATCAATGTTCTCGTAAATGAACCTGGGGCTCCGGCATTTTCTTTCAGGAATGCATTACACTCAGTCAAAAGCTGCCCAACAGGCAAATAGCAATGTCCCTTCCCGCCGGCGCGTTCTTTTAGAACATAGGAAAAAACCGCCTCTACCCTTCTGCTGTCTGTTCTCGGGAATCCCAAATCCATTCCTATTTTGTCGCAGATCTTAAAAGAGATCAGCCTTTCACGACATGGAAGATAAGGGTTGTTTTTGATCTTCGTCAGTGCCTCCCGTCCGAAAGTTTCCTGTATATGCAGCGCCTCCTGTTCACTCACTCCATAGGGAAGCAGGAACGCTTTCAGGTCGGCGTTTGCCCTGAGTTCTTTTAATTTTTCTCCTGCTCTTTTCATCTGCCCTTCTTTGGATTCCCACGGCTGCAGGCAGCTCGATCCCTCTTCCAGCAACTGTACGATCTCCAGTCCATAAAAGGAGACCATCTTTTGGGCTTTCTTCAGTCCGATCTCTTCAATGCCTCCGATGATTTCCGCCAGAAGCTGCGGTGTTTCAAATACGCAGACAGTACACCCCGTTACTTTCACCTGCCACGGCCAGAATCGTCCACTATCCCTGTGCTCCCATTCCCCGTCAATCTCCACCACATAACCGATATCTGCTTCTTTCATTACTCCTGCAGCTGATACGCTCGCAGGGAATTCGGGATTGATATATTTTTGTGGTACCTGCTGGGATATGTTGACTTCCAACACGAGAATCTTAAATCCACTTGGCTTTGAACAGAAAATACGGCTGACTACTCCTTTAATTCGCATGATAAAAGCCTCCTTACTAATTTACAGAATTGCTTCTATAAATTAGTGGGAGGCTCCTTATGTTTCAAGAAATTTCTACAGCAGGGCAGCAATGATTTCAGCGCCTTCTTCAGCTTCTTCCGCAATCTCGCCAAGCTCTGAAAGGTCAATGTCCGCTTCCGCACCGCTTTCTATCTCTGGCATTTCCTCTGGCAAATCGGAATCCATAACATCCGGGTCGATATCCATATCCAGATCAGCTGGTTCCTCCAGGTCTCCGAACTCTTCACGGTCACTTTCATATTGCATGGCATAATCGGCCATGTCCTGGGCGTCCGTATTCAGCATATCTTCAAACTCCTGGGGCTCCGGTATGTTATCTGTTTCCACTTCCACATCGGTAAAATTGTCTGTCTCCGTTTCCACATCAGGTTCCGCATCCAGTTCAAAGTCCCCCATGGAATCTTCCGGCTCTGCAACATCTGCGGCCTGGCCCGTTTCGATATCTTCGCTGTCGGCACTGCTATCCGGATATTCCGTTTCCGTATCCGGAATTTCTTCACCGATATCCTCTGACTCTACCGGACCTGCATTTTCGCCGTCCAAGGTATCGTAATCAAAATCATCGCTGTCCATATCATAAACTTCGATGTCCTCTGCATCAACAGGATCCTCTGCGTCACCTGTTTCTTCAACCTCTTCCGTATCAGTTTCGGAAGTTTCAGAATCTTCCTCTGTATCCTGTTCCTCGCCCTCAAGTTCATCCTCCACGGCATCAGAACGATCTCCCTGCTTTTTATCTTCTCCTTCATCTTCCGGATACTCTTCAAACCGATCCTCTGCTTCCTCCTCGGGCTCCGGGTCATCATCACGCCTGTCTTCCCTTCCCGGCTCCTCATCCTCTGGTTCCTCATCTTCGGGTTCTGGTGTTTCCTCTTGAGGGTTGTCATGTAGATTTTCTTCGTCAAAGAAGTTCTCTTCATCCAGACGGTCAGCCCCATCCTCTGACTCTGGCTCCCTATCCTGGTCATTTTCTCCGGAATCCCTGTCCTCCCCTAAAAAATCTTCATCTTCTGCGTAATCGTCCGTTTCCGCCTCTGATTCCTGATCCGGTTCAGGCGGTTCTTCTGTATCCATTTCCACTTCCGGTTCCGGAAATTCTTCTGCCCCAGGGTCTTTGCTGTCGGCCGGCTGCTCCGGCTCCTGATTGAAATCTTCAAACTCCGGAATTTCCTGTTCTAATCTTTCCTCTTCGTCTGTTTCAATGGGGTCTTTCTGTTCCTCTTCCACGTCCTGTTCCGTCTCAGTATCCATATCCTGAAGACTGTCATGCTCCGGTTCTTTATCCGTCTCCTGTTCCATCTGCTCCTTATCGACCTCCAGATTTTCCAGATTCATTGCCGGGTCAGTATCTGGGGAGATTTCCATATCTTGCATATCCGGCTCCGGGCGTTCCCGGTCGGGACTTAACTCCGTATCCACAGGGTCCATTTCGTCGCTACGCAGGATATCTACCAAATCACGAAACGAATGGATATTGGCTGTGTCTGCCGGTGTAACGCCAACTGACCGGAGAAAGACATCTTCCAGAATGCTTTTTCTGGAGCTTCCCATCTCCAGCATTTTCCCCACGATTTCCCCTTTGGTTTTGCTTAATGCACTTTTATACTCTGCAGATGAAAGCTGCCCGGTACGCAGCCCCTCCCGCAGTCTTCCGATATCTCCAACTGTTTTTCCAAAGTCCGACATCATATCAATCGGCGACATTTTTGAAAAGGCACGCATATCTTCATTGCTGATATTATACTTTTCATAAATGCTGTTCTTAATCCAGTTCTCCACCGTACCCCTGCCAACGCTATGATACTCTGCCATATCTGGGCCTACATAGCCCGCTTCCGACTCTTCCTGACTGTCCGCCGTATGTTCTCTTTTTTCTTCGTCTGTTTCGTCCCCCTCATCAAGCGCCCGGTCAACCGTGTCCTTGTCAAAATCCTTTTCGAGGACATCACGTAGGACATCGTTTAAATTAGCCATTGCATCACTCCTTTTGTTTTTTGTGGAGTTTAAGGAATGGCCTTAAAAAAATCAAGAAAAAAGAGCCTTTTGCAATCACTCAAAAAGCTCCTCGTTCCATTTGGTCCAGTCTTCTGTTTTCCTCTTGGTTGCGTTTGTATTCTGACCGTTCTTCCTCATTCGCTATACGGACTGTCATCTTTCCGCAGTCCGGGCACTGCTGACACCCCTCTGCTTCCTCAAAAATATATCTGCATGAATTGCAGTAAAACAGCATTTTATCTCGCCTCCCGTTGTATCCCGCATTTTTTCAGCCATAATTCCAAATCCTCCTGATTGGCAGCCACATATCTGTCCGTTGCTTTCGAAAGGTCTAGTGAAGCAAGGATAGAATAAACTTTCCTAAGCTCAAGATTGATTACATGCTCCGGTGGCTGGCATGCCTCTTCATAGGCCTGTATCTGGGCATTTGTATATTCCTTCAGATTGGCGCTGAAGCAATAACAAAATGCGTGGCCTTTAATATCCGGATAAACAACCGCCGCCGTAAAACAATCGTCAGCGTCCTTGCGAACCCAGAAGTTTGGTATGATCTCCTGCCAGATGCCAACTTCATATTCAAAATAAAGAGAAGCAATTCGCTGCGCCTGCTCTTTTGTCAGCGGATCGCCTGCCATTGCGAACGACAAAAGCTGGATCATATCGTTTAGTTCGCCTGATTGATACATCTCTTTTGCCTTTGCTGCAATTTCGATGTCAGAACACCCTGCCTCTATCAGTTCCATCAGTTTTTTCATAAGGGGGACCTCTTTTTTTCTGTTATTATATACCGCTATACTGCTTTTGTCAATGTTTCCGCCCTATTAATGCTTGATATTTTTTCATATTTTCTGTTTTATCAATTAAATATACGCTATTATTCATTTTATTTAGTTGTTATTTGCTCTCATTTTTACTTTGTTTACTTGACTTTTTAAATTCGTTATTTTATAATAGAGTTGCTCATATCATCGAAGGAGGCGATGCGATTGACCGACAAAGTTGATATGCGCGGCATTATCAACGAACTTCTCAGACAAGGAAGAATTGATGGTTTTATTCCTTTAGATGAACTCCAGCGGATTTGTAAGGAATACAGCCTCAGCACAGAAAAATTCGAAGAAGTTAAGTTGAAAATACAAGCCGCCAATATTGACTTGGTCGAGTCCCATGAAAATGATGAATATGAACAAGACGATACGGATGCGGCAAAGTCAAGCCCACCAAAAGAAGAGAATGCATACGAGGCCGATTCTCTCCGGGCGTATTTCCACCAGATTGCCAAAATACCATTATTGACCCACGAACAGGTCTGTGAGCTATCCCTCAAAATGCGAGATGGGGACAGGCGTGCCAGAGACAAATTGATCGAATCTAATCTCCGACTGGTAGTAAGTATCGCAAAACATTACCGCACTTTTGGACTCCCTTATCTTGACCTTATTCAGGAAGGCAACATGGGGCTTATTCGGGCTGTAGAAAAATTCGACCCAAACAGGGGCCTGCGTTTTTCTACTTATGCAACTTGGTGGATCAAGTTTACCATACGAAGAGCTCTCGCCGACCAGGGCAGGATGATTCGGATTCCCAATTACATCATCGCCAACATCTCAAAGATTTCCAGAATCCGGGGACAATTTTTTCAGGATAATGGTAGAGAGCCATCCTTGAAAGAATTGTCTGTCCTATCCCATATGCCGGAAGCAAAGGTGAAAGAGGTACTGTCAATTATCCAGGAACCTTTAGCTTTAGAAACCGTTGTTGACAGCGAACGTCAAACAACCATTATGGATTTTGTCGCTGACGATTCCCCTTCCAGCAACCCTTCCGACTCTTATTTTGATACTGTACGAATGAGAAAATTTGAGGAACTACTAACTTTATTAAATGAACGAGAAGCCATTATTATACGCATGAGATATGGGTTCGATACCGGAGAAAAAGCCACCTTAGAAACGGTCGGCAATGTCCTTGGAATTACCAGGGAGCGTGTCCGGCAGCTTGAAGCAAAAGCTATTTTAAAGCTGAGGCGTTCTGACCTGTTTCAGGAGGTATCAAATTTATTTGAGCAATGAGTAACGGAGACGAATGGAAAGATTCGTCTCCGCTTTATTTTTACATATATGTCTCCCCTTAGTTCTTCAAATTATTTTTCATATCGTTTATATATAGGCGCTGTCGACGGCAACATTTTGCATGCCTCCGACAGCGCTATTTTCATGAAGTATTCTCTTGTCCCGCCCTTTCGGAAAAACTGGGGTAAAGGTACCCAATAGTAACGATTTTCCGGAAAGCACTAAAAAAAGAGGACCCATTTTGGGCCTTTTTCCTGAGATAAATTTCTTTGGAATTCCCTCAAAAGTCCAGTGTTTATGCGGGTTTACAGGGTTTGGTGCCGACGTAACATCTCAGTAGTTACCATTATTATAGGTTGCATTCATATCAACTTTTGTGCCGTCTTCCTTTATCAAATATACCTTGCAGTTTGCTTTATCGCTTGGAATTGAAACTGTTATTGTTCCGTTTGGCTGAATAGTGTTGCCGTTCTCATCTTTTAGAGTTATGTTATAAGCTTTTACAGCATTTTTAACAGTGGCTTCTTCTACATTGAGTGTTACACCGTCATCAAAAGTACCCTTAACGGATATGTTATCAACCTTGCTTGTTAATGTTGTAATTTTTTTGTTAATATCTACAAATGGTATAACATTTGTATTAGCATAGCTCTCAGCGTAGCTTCCGATATTGCCATATATGGTAAGATTTCCACATCCCAACAATGCATAAACGCCTATACCTATTACACTGCTTGGAATCTCTATAGCTGTAAGATTTGGACAACTAAAAAAAGCCCATGCTCCGATGATTGTTACACTGTCTGGAATTTTTATGTTTGTAAGATTGGTACAATAACTAAATGCATTATCAGCAATTCCAGAAGTATCATTTTTTAAAGTGATTTTTGTATTTTCAGGCATTTCACCTTTGTATAAATATAAAACTTTTCCAGCATATAACAATCCATCAGGTTGATTGTTATACCACAGTGTGTCATTAAACGCTCCAAGCTCAATGGTTGTTACACTATCTGGTATTTTTATATTTTTCAAATTTTTGCAATGAGCAAATGCATCCATTCCTATACTTATAAGACTATTTGAGATATCTATATTTGAAAGGCTTTGACAGTTATAAAATGTTTCACTTTCTATACTTGTTACGCCGTCGGGTATTGTTATATTTGTTAAGCTACTACAATTATAAAAGGCTTCACATTCTATGCTTGTTACGCTGTCAGGTATTGTTATATTTGTTAAGCTACTACAATCGTAAAATGTTCCATATTCTATGCTTGTTACACCGTCAGGTATTGTTATATTTGTTAAACTACTACAATTATAAAAGGCTTCACATCCTATGCTTGTTACACTGTCAGGTATTGTTATATCTGTTAATCTTCTGCAATCAGAAAAGGCGCTATCTCCTATGCTTGTTACGCCGTCAGGTATTGTTATACTTTTAATATTTTCCTTGTTTGAAAGATTAAATCCTTTTATACCCGTAACCTTTCTACCATCAATCTCACTTGGAATAATAATTACCTCATCACAACCATAATAATATATAATTTCAATTGTGCCATCATCAAGGATTTGATAGTCATACTCACTCCAGCTTTCGGTGTCTGAAGAAGAATATGCAACCTCAGTGTCTTCCTCCGCCAAAACCGTAACAGCCATTGCTGATGAACTGCTTACCGCAAGCATAGTTGCTAAAATAAGTGCTGCCATTTTTTTACTTTTTCCCATAAATAATACCTCCTAAAAAATTTTTTGTTTTGGACTGAAAACAGCCTATATTATTACCGTATGATTAACGGATAATATCCTTTGGCTTGCTTTATGAGATTGTATCATAAAAAATTAACTATTTCAATTATTAGTTGATAAAATGTACCAAATGAATACTATATAAAAATATAATTTCAGTGAAAGGCGGTGTCAGATTGGTGAATTTTGGAAACAGATTGAAAACACTCAGAATAAAGAAAAAGCTTACTCAACAACAGCTCGCAGACCTTTTAGGGCTTACAAAATCTGTAATAAGTGCCTATGAAAACGGACTGCGTTATCCTGCATATGATGTTTTAATAAAAATCGCAAGAATATTTAAA
>ULJB01038702.1_pt1 | contig 12021 bp, 6 predicted proteins | sample 1950771 | NCBI WGS metagenome assembly ULJB01 (sample SAMEA4835461, study PRJEB28245) | human gut metagenome | biome: gut microbiome; material: fecal sample | place: Denmark | collected 2008
ATTTTAATAAATGATAATAATTTAATAAAATTAGCTAAGTTTTGTGATAGCCATTTGAATTTAAAAGATGCAAAATTACCAAAAGAATATTATTATCAAAGTCTACCTTTATGCTTGATAGATGCTGTTTTTTCGATTGGAATAAAATATCAAACAGTTCAAAAAGTTGTCGAGAGGTATTGTCAATTTTTTTCATATAAAAAATTTCGGGACAATGTAGATCTTCCCCCTATAGAAGAACAAGAATCTATTAGTAATTTCCTTTCAAAACAAGGGAAATATGACTTTACTCAAGTGATTTTTCAAAATAGAAATAGAACATCACCTAAAAATGGAATTTTAAAAACAGATGCAGTTTTTGAATTTGCTATGGTATTAAAAAAATATAAAATTGAATATTTTCAAGATATTAATAATATTTATGGGAATAATAGTCTTATTACAGATATAAAAAATATTCCGGGACAAAAAAGTGGAATCTCGTTAAAATACTTTTTGATGCTTGCAGGAGATGATAATATGATTAAACCAGATAGACAAATTATTGCATTTCTTGAATCAGTTTTAAAGCAAAAAGTAGGATTAAATGAGGCACAAGTAATTTTAGAAAAATGCTGTACACTATTAAGAACTAAATACCAACATTTAACCCCTAGATTGCTTGATTATCAGATTTGGCTTTATCAAAGAGAGTTATGATCTTTTACATTCTTTCAATATACCAATTAGAATTTCCAAAGTGATTGAAGTTCCATTGTAGTTGAAAATAGAAATTATATTCCATTGAGTTATCATCTTTAAAATTATAAGAATACTTATTTAGCTGTGTTTTTCGATAACTTTCAAAAGCGTATTGAATTTCTTTTGCAAACTTTTTTCTAAATTCTGGATATGTTATGTCTAATGTTTCTTTTGTAAGTTTATTTTTTAGAATCATCTGTATCCTCCAATGGCACAATATCATCGAGTTCAATATGATATTTTTCACCTTTTTTATCAACACAAGTTGCAAACCACAAACTTCCATCTGCAAATTCATTTTCCCAAGTTTTTATCAATAATCCAATTTCTCCAGTTTTGCGGTTAAAAATTTTTGTTCCGTATAATGGATTAATACTAGAGGGTTTAAGCAAATCTTGCTTGTCTAATGTCTTAAACCAAGTGGGATAATCATTTTTAGTCATTGTCATCTCATATTCTTGTAATAACATTTGTCACTCTAAAGGTCTTAATTATCAAGTAAATTCATTAAGAACTTATCATTCAGACACAGTTGATAAAATTTATATTATTTATCTAACGTATCAGAATAATTTATAAAAAACGCATATAATATATCAGCTTTACGTCTAGTCTCCTTAATAACAGGCGTAATATTCCTTAGCTCCTCAATTTCATCTTGGTTTTTACAAAAATAATCTATCACAACAAGCATGTTATAAATGTTTTCCGCTAATTTTTCTAATTTTTCAAAATCTTTTTGTTTAATTTGATAAAGCCCAATTTTATCCATACGACCTCCTTTGTAGGTGTCGTATTTATCACTCGAAAATCAGAGCTAGTCAAGTTTTAGATATAGTACATTTTTATACTTTTATTTTACTAAAAATTTGTTCTATATAATTAGAATCTTCTTGAAAGATTACGTTATTTTCTTGAAATTCTTCTTTTGAAATACCTCCTTTTGCCAAGGAAAGTTGTTTAAAATTGGTATTAGATAGTATTATAGAATTTAAATCTACTCTTTCGTTATTCATTTCGTTTTGTATATTTTTTATTTCTTTATGGAATTGTATTTTAGGATCTGAAAGACCTGTAATATGTATTAAACCTTTTGGATCAATAAACGTTATATATTGTTTATTGTTATAAATTAGCCACATTACAAAATCAGGATAGAAATTATTTGCTTCAAAAAATCCTACGCCACGACCTTTTCCTTGATTCCTTAATAAATATAATTCTTTATCTTCAAAATAATCTTTATTTATTTCAAAATATTTTTTCAAATCCTCAACAAACAGTATTTCTTCTGAATTCAATTGTACAGGAGTTATCTTTATACCATTTTTAGATTCAAACGATATTAACGGCGTGTATAAATGATTATCCCAGCCTATGGTTTTTAAGCCTCTAAATTCAATATCTTTATATTCTCTATTATTTATACTTGTTTTAAGTTGTTCTAGTTTTTCAATAATATCTTTTTTTGAATCCTCAATATACAATTTATATTGAGATACAATATTAGGGTCATTCTCGTCTATTTCAACATATTCACGATATTGAGCTTCCCATTCATTTTTCTTATTTGTATAATATCTTTCGCAGTATTTTTTTAATAATCTTACTGCTATATCTTGATATTTTAAAACCTTTCTAAAATCTGTAAAATCAATTTCATCTTGTGGAATATAGATTTTATACCACGATGTATCTTCTAATATAGCTTTTATTTTATCGATAGAAAGATTTAAATTATAATAATTTTTTTCATTTTTTAATTTCTGTAGTTCAAAAAATATTTCTTGGTAATCGATAAAAGCCATTTTTTCTTTGTCTAATTTTGCTTCATTTTTACTTATTATCGAAGCATATCTTTCTAATGACTCTGTTGATTGAACTTTAGAGTACATATCTAATTCTATTGGTCTACTTATAAAATCGCTAGGTGGTAAATCTAAAACAAAACATCCACCCTCGTTATTGAAATAATGATCTTTTTTTATTATAGGCATTTTTAAAGGAGTTTTTACATTACCTAAATTAGATATAGCAGGTAGTGTAAATTCTATTTTATTACCAGTAGGCAAACCTTCTAATTCTAAATATTCTTTAAAAGTTGCCATATAATCGGCTTTTATACCAAAAATATTCAAAGTTTCAATTGTTTTAATATATTCGGGTTTCTTACTGATAAAGTCTTGATAATCACTTCTTTTTAGAGAATAATTAGCTCCTTTTAAACGGACGCCTCGACCAAATAACTGAATAATTTGAGCTCCTTCAGTTTTTCCTATGTTCATCAATCCCATAGTAGAAACTCTCCAAGAACTCCAACCTTCGCTAAATTTTTTAGAACCTATTAATAGATTAATTTTAGAATCTTTTTTATTTATCCCATGAAATAAAGAATCCGAAAATTCTACAGATGTTGCATGTAAACCATTAGCTTCACACAATTTTATCAAACTATCATTATCACCAACATTAATAACTCCAAAATAATCGTTTGTTCCTATTTTTAAGCCAATTTCTCCATTTACACCTTTCAAATTTTCGATATACAAATTAGCTTCTTGTTGTTCTGAATTAAATATAGTTTGCAAAATTTCGGTATATAAAGTCTCTCCAGTGTACTTTTTGCTGATTAAATAAGTAAATTTGTTCTCAAAAATAGAAAGTCCTCGACTGTCCAAAAAGCCATCTTGGCCGTTTAATAAATTGTCAAGAAATTCAACAGTTTTATTTTTCTTTGATACAAAATCATTTATAAATAACAAAATATCAACAACATCGGAAGATAAATTTTTTATATTGGAACGATTTCCAATAACGCTAGCACCTACAAATATCCATAAAGGTTTTTCTATCAAAAATGGATTAAACTCAATTTTTTTATCTTTAAATAACAACATTTGCTGGAAATAAGTTAATAGACAAGCTGTTAAATATTGAGTTTTTCTATCTTCATCCGAATCATCATCGAGATTTAAGATTTGATATTCTTTACCATATCCATCTTCATAAAAATACTTATATGAATAATCAAATAAAATACATTTTGCATATTCATTAGTTAAATCATTATCTTTTACTACTGCTTGCCCAAATGTTGCAGAGTATTCAAAACAAAAACCATCTTTAGATAAGGCATTACGTTTTTTTATCCAAGCACCATCTTTGGAACTACTTGCACCACTATGAGCTTCATCAACAAGTACAATATTATTTGATTCAAATGCATCAACTGCAATAGTCTTATCACCAGTTTCATCTGCCAATTTATAAATATCTATTATGTCTATTCCAAAATAGGCACTTTGTTGATGTAATAAATTCATCTGAATAGATTTTCCAACTTGTGCTAAAGAATTTTTGTCAAATATTTTTGCTTCAATATTAGATAGTTCAAATTCTTCTTTATGCTGTACAGATAAGCCTTCTTTAGGTGTAACTAAAATTATTCTATTATAATCTTTTTGTTTTCCATGCAACTTCAGATAATATTGAATTTGCAAAATATTCATGTGCAATAACAAAGTTTTACCTGAACCTGTTGCTGCCCAAAATGCAATTTTATTTAAATCATTTTCGCTATATTCAGCAATTTCTTCACCTTCTAGGCATTCTTTGTTATATCGTTCTCTAAAAGCATTTAAACTTATAAGCAAATCTTCTTTATTAGAAAAATATTTATCTAAATAAATTTCTGTAAACAATAATTCCAAATACTGAAAATACTTCCATTTAATTGGAGTTTCCCTGTTTTCATTAATATGTTTCGTATGAGCAATAATATTTTCATCATATCTTTCTAATTGAGCAACAGTGAGATATTCTTCATCGAAAACAAATCTATTACTTATAACTTGAAAGAATTTTGTTTGTTGTTTTTCTATATCAATTTCTTCTAAGTAGGAATCTTTCAGATTTTGTCCTAATTTATCAATAGAATCTACTTTAAATAAATTTAAAATATATTTGAATAGTATTAATTTCTTATGAAATTTGATTTTATTGGTTTGTTTCTTAGCCATAATAATTTACCCTATACTAAACTTCTTTTACATCAAACATGCGATTTTTAAACTCTTCTTCAATCAACATTACCTTGAAGTTTTCTTCATCTGTTTTAAGGTTTTGTAAATTATTATCGCCATTTACATATATCTTGTTAAATTCAAAATCACAAGGATTTATTTTTCTGCGTTTTAGGAATTCGTCCAAATCTTCATTAGATTTTTCTTCTATATTTCTCCAAATTACAAGAATATTTTCTTCTTTTAAATTTGTTCCTTCTATAACAATAAATCCATCTTTTTTATACATAGATGAAACTTTTAACCCGATTAAATAGTTGAAAGTCTCAATTAAATCAACATTGACTAACTTTGTTTCATTACCTATTGTAATATTCATCTTATAGTCAAATGGATTTTTGAACATTTCGAGATTAAATATACTATTAGAATATTCAAAATCCATCATATAGGACAATTTATATTGTTCTTCAACATCCTGTCCTAAAGCGACTTGTGTCTCTTTTTTATGTAAATTATTTAGTGCATCTTCATAAGATTCTAATGACATATACTTAAAAATCTGAGAAATACCATCTCTATTAACAGGTTTTCCATCTTTCCATTCTTTTGAATATATAACTTTTTGAATACGAGGCTTAGTGACTGTATTGAAATATTTACCCATTTCACAAAGAATATACTTTCTATTGCCACCATCTTCTCTGTTTAATTCAATTACAGCGTGTCCTGTTGTGCCAGAACCTGCGAAGTAATCTAACAAAAGAGATTTTGGGCAATCTGTCATAGCTAAAATATTTCTCTTTACTGCAAAAGGAGCTTTAGGATATGAGAAAAGTTCTCTCTTTCCTAAAATATTATCCAATATTTTTGTACCATAATCACTTGCTGAACATTCAGAATCTGTCCAAATGCTTTGCACCATTTTACCATCCAAACCACCATAGAATTTATAATATACTTGAAAACTTCCATTTACATTATTAATCCATATATCGCCTTTTTCATACATTTCATCTATAACATCAGTACCTCGACGCCAAATTCGTTTGTTTCCTGATGAATCAATTGGTAAAATTTCAATTTGAAGTTTTTGTTTTGTACTTACTTGTCCAGTTTCTGGATTATAATATATCGGATAAAATCGATCAGACATTTTCCCATTTGGTCTAATAGCTTCACTATCAACCCCCTGTTTTCTTAGATTATTCGGCAAATACCAAGTTCCATTTTCATCTTTCTTGTAATTATGCGTTTTATCTTCAGGGTTTTCAGGTAATTTCTTAATTGTAGATTGTTCACTATTTCCAAAAATAAGAGTATATTCGTGAACCGCTGAAATTTTACGAGCTGTCATTCTACCTTTTGGGTTAATTCGAATACTTACCGTTCCTAAGTGATTGTCATAGCCATACAAACTATTCATCATTTCCCAAAGCTTAGGCATTTCAAAATCATCAATGGCTACTGTTATCAGTCCATTTAATTTTATTAATTGCTTAGAAATTTTGAGTCGATTACTTATTAGGCTTAACCAAGAAGAATGCTCATACCCATTTTTATAAACAATCTTACTCGCATTTGTATTGTAAGGTGGGTCTATATATAAACCGTCAACTTGTTCCCTATACTTTTCTTGTAACAAATTCAATGCATGGAAATTATCTGCATTAATTAAGAGACCATTTGTTTGTTCATCTAAATTTTCAATTGTTGAGATTAAATCATATTTAAAATCTTGGGAGAAAAATTTAGTATCCAATACAAGATATGGGTTTTGTTTTAAGAATTCTATTTTTTTATCACTATCTGTGCTGTTTAGCAATGTATTACCGCCTAATTTAGTTAAGTCAGCAGTAATTTCAGAGATTTTAAATAGTTCCTCCCATTCTTGTATTTGTGCTTCATTTGAAATAATCTCAGGGTAAAATCTTTCATCTACTTTATCTAATGTTAGGCAATAGTTTGTTTCTACAACCATTTTCTTTTTTAGCCACAATTTCTTTTGGAATTCTTCAAGTTGAGCTAATAGTGTAATTATTTTTTGTGCAATTTTCTTTATTGCTTTAGCTTTATTTAGAGATTTTTTAATATTATTTTCATCTAGGTCATCAAGGTTTAGGACTTCATTTTTTATATAGAAATCTAATTCTCTATTTAAAAATCCACCTAAGTCTTTATGTATAAAATAATCAAAGCTGTTTTTGGCAGTATAATCAGTAAGATGTTTTTCTAATAATGTTCTATCTTTATTTTTTTCTGTAGGCTTTTTGTCTAATAAATTGATATAATCTGCATATTCACTTTTAGATAATTCTGGTAAAAGTTTTGCAATTGTTTCTTCATTATGACTTTTTTGATTTTTATTATTTTCATCAATTGTATATTGAAATTTAATATATAGTTCACCATCAATAATTTCTATAGGATTTTCATCTATAAGGATAAATCTGCGTTCTTTATCAGCTTTGTTGTTATCTTTTTCTGTTTCTGCGTCTATTAATTTAAAATGAACAGTTTGTTTATTTTCATCATTGCCTATTGTAAATGTATAATCTTTAAAATTTTCTGAGGTCTTAATATAATATTGGTCAGAATTTGCCCAATATAATTTTACTTCTTCTCCTTCATAAGGTATTGCATAAACATCTTTTTTATATCTTCTTAAAGACATAAAATCTCCACCTTCATAATATCTTGAAAAAAAGGTAGTTAAATGAGAATATACTTCATTTTCTAATGCAGTTAAATCAACTGAAGATGATAATTTGGCTTTTAATTCTTTTACTTTAGGTAAATCATCTGGGTTTGCTCCTAATGATTTTGCTTGTTCAATTGCTTCATTTAGTTCTTTTTGTATAGAAGCTTTATCTTCATTAGCAAAATCGCTAAAAGATTCTTTTACTTGTGGTAATAGTTTATTATCTAAAAAATCGGTAATTTCTGAGCTCTTTTCGTTCATTATTCGATAAATACCGAAATCTAAATCTGTTTGATCTAATTGAAATATTTCTTTTAATTTCTTCTTTAAATCATTTAGTTTTTCACTCATTTCCCACCTATACCACTTTCCAACGGATTTTAAATAATGTTTCCGTTTTAATATCTGCTTTCATCTGTTCTTTTAATTTTTTTATATTGTCATCTCTTTTAAAGTTTATCTCTTCTTCTTTTTCATCAATTTCTCTGCGAAGTTTAGAAACTTTTTTTCTGCAAGCATTAGCTTTTTCTTGAAATTCTAAATAATCTGCATTATTTGTAGCTTTGGAACTTTCTTTTAAATAATTACGCATTTTGCGTTTTTCATCAATAATTTCTTTGTCTAAATTGCCTATTAAATCATCTGCCCATTTGTTTAATCTATCGATTTCTCCTTTTAAATAGCTATTATTTAGATTTTGATTAGTGTCAATAGTTGAATTAATATGTCTTTTAGCATCTAAATCTAGCTCTTTGTTTATAGACTCTGGAATGACTATTTGTTGTTTTAAATAGCCAGAAACATTAAATAGCTTTTCACAAATTTCTTGATCAAGTTTTGTTCCATCATCACAAAAAGCATTAAATAATAAATAATCAGCACTTTCAAAAGATTTGATATTTAGTTTATTTAATACTAAATAACCAGATTGTCCAAGTAAATTTTCTATTACTGATAATTTTTTTGGATAATTACTTATATCAAATTCAATTTCTGCATCTGGGGTAGAATTAGTTATTGCTTCTTCTATAACATATTCTCCTAATGGATGAGATAGCCTATATAAATAATTCCCTACAATGTTTTCTTTATCTTTATCCTTTGATATAAGATAATAGTTTCCTATATTTGCTTCTTTTGTAGGTGATGTGTATAAATTAAAAGTCAGATTTTTATCATCAAATTTTGCATTTTTAGCTAAAATAGTTTCTGTTGTTCTCCAGAACAATTTCTCGAATCTATTTAGTTTCTTTTTTGTTTCATCTAATTTTATTTTTAGGCGAGTATGTACATCTTCATCAAAATTATCTAGTATATTTTGTTTTGTTAATTGCATTTGAGCTTTTATTTGCTCATCCATTTCAGCTTGCAATTTATCGAATGCATCGCTTATTTCTTTAGGTGTTCTACAAGAGCGATAAATCTCCATGATTTTCTTTTCGAAATCAACACCAGATTCAAGTGCACCTAAAACTTTATCAGAAGACCCAAATACTCCTTCAAATAATTTAAATTTGTCCTTTAATAAATAGTAAACTCGCTTATCAGTTTCATTTGAGCTATTTAAAAAGTTTAAGACAACAACATCATGTTTTTGTCCATATCTATGGCATCTTCCAATTCTTTGTTCAATTCTTTGTGGGTTCCAAGGTAAGTCATAATTAATAACTAAAGAACAGAATTGCAAATTTATACCTTCTGCAGCTGATTCTGTTGCTATTAAAATCTCTGCATCATCTCTAAACTTTTCTATAATAGCATTTCTTGTATCTGCAGTCTTTGAACCACTAATTCTTCCAGAATTTTTATTTTTTTCTAACCATTCTTCATATATTTTCTTAGATTCACTATCTGAATTTGTACCATTGAAAATTAGAACTTTACCATTGAAACCATTTTGTTCCAAATAATTTTTTAGATATTCTTGAGTTCTTCTAGATTCTGTAAAAATCAAAGCCTTTCTTGATGCATTGACATCCATTGCTTCAAAACCTTTGTTTATTGCTTCAACTAAATGAACTGTTTTAGAATCTGTTTTAATGGATTTTGCTAATTCAATATACTTTTCTATTTCATTAATTTCATCTTGGATTTTTTTTGCTTTTTCTTCGTCTGAATACTGTTTGGAATTATCTATTATTTCAATGTCATCATTCTCACTATCTTCAGAGTCTTGTTCTAATAATTCTTTAGTGTCTTCATCTATTGAAATTTCTAGAAGTGAATCTTCAGAGATTTCTTTATTTTTCAATGCAATTAATCGATTTTTAATAGATTCTAAAGTCCCTATTACAGCAATAGAAGATGATGCTAATAGCTTTCTTACAACATTAGTAATCAGAGTTCTTTGTGAATTAGGTACAGAAAAACTATCGTCCTTTTGTAAAAATTTTGAAATTCCTAAATATAACTCTTGTTCAACTTTTGTTGTTTCAAAAGGAAATGTTATTGGTTTTCTTTGTGTATAAGGGACATATTCTGTAACATCTTGTCTTAGAGTCCTTTGACAGAATACATTTAATCGATTCCTTAAGTCATTTAAACCAGTAGAAGAATTAACATATTGTTGTCTAAAGGAAGATATATCGCCAAATATTTCTTCACTGATAATAGAGGTTAAACCATATAACTCTAATAATGAATTTTGCAATGGTGTTGCTGTTAATAACATTTTTTTTGTATCTTTTAAAGCAAATTTAATGCCTTGACCAACTTTATTATTTGGTTTATATGCATTTCTTAATTTATGAGCCTCATCTAAAACTGCAATATCCCATTTTTGCTCTCTGATTTCATCTTGTTTTGCATTTGCAAAATTATATGACATTATAATCACTTTATTTTTGATGCCAAAAGGATTTATAACACCATTTTTTACATATTCATTGTAAGTTTTAGATTCCAAAATAACATTAGGGATGTTAAATTTCTCGTATAGCTCTAAACTCCACTGTTTTCTTAAGGATGCAGGACATATTATTAATATATTCCGCTTTCTTTCTGCCCAATACTGGCATAAGACCAAACCTGCTTCTATTGTTTTTCCAAGTCCTACCTCATCTGCAAGTATAACTCCTTTTGATAAAGGGGATTTAAATGCAAATAATGCAGCTTCAACTTGGTGAGGGTTTAAATTAACACAAGCATTAAATAGTGACATTGAAATTCTATCAGTATCATTAGATGCCGACTGTTTTATCAATTCATTTGCATAATATTTTGCATGGTATTTTGTATATGCCATCTTACCCTCGTATTTATACTACCATGAACAAGCTTAATTATTGAATTTATGTAACGTATATTTTTACCAATTGCTTGTTTATAGTATCATCATTTTATTAAAGGGGATTGCGTATGACTAAAAATTTATTTTTACAAGATTCTAATAATGACCATAACACCAAAGATAGTTTTGGAATACACACAAAAATTGCTGAAACAATTACTGATATAGCTAAAAATGAAACTTTATTAAAGTCATCTTTTAATTTGGGATTATTTGGTTCTTGGGGAAGTGGTAAAAGTTATATTGTTGATAAAATCATAAGCAATTTAAAAGAGGATTACATTACTTTTTATGTTGATGTTTGGAAGTATGTAGGTCACCCTTTGATGAGAAGCATATTATTTGATATAGATTCTCAATTAAAAGAAAAACAACTTGATGTTTATAAAGATGGTTATATTGATAAGAACAAAGAAACTTTAGAAAAAAAATTATATGCAGAATCAGAATTCAATGAAGAAATAAAACTCGATTGGCAAGAAATATGGCAAAAGATAAAACCAATCTTAATATCGCTATTAATTATAAGTGGGATTATATTAATAATATCAATGATTTGTTATTTTAATGGTAATAGTTGGTTAAAAGCATTAAGTATTCCCATATTTTCAGGTTTAGGCTTTGTAACTGCTCCAATGCTTTTTGTATATCTATTAAAATCACAGCTAAAGAATCTTGTAAAAACTGTATTCTGTAGTAAAAAAATTAAAACGTATGCATATAAGCCAACTTTTTCACCTGAACAATTTGAAGCAATATTCTCTGATATTGTCAAAAATATAACAACAAATAAAAAAATGCTTATTATATTTGATAACTTAGATAGATGCGAACCCCAATATGCATATGAAACATTATCGGCAATTAAAACTTTTATGGATAAAGAAAATTGCTTTTATATAATTCCGTGTGATGATATAGCAATAAAAAAATATATTAGCTTAAATTACAATATTATTAATGATGATAATGATAATGTCGATAAAAAATTCTGCAATGAAGTAGGAGATGAATTTTTTGATAAACTATTTAATACATATATAAGAATCCCGCATTTGCAAGAAATTGATAGAGATATTTTTATCGAAGAACAATTAAAAGAATTATCTATATATAGGGATATTGAAACAAATATTTCTGAAATAAAGCAAATATTATTTTATGGTTATAATGGGGCTACTCCTAGACAAATAAAAAGATTTATTAATGATTTTTCATTAAATTACCAATTAGCTCAAAATATTGACCCAGAACATACTTTTTTATTA
>ULJB01024951.1_pt1 | contig 11882 bp, 9 predicted proteins | sample 1950771 | NCBI WGS metagenome assembly ULJB01 (sample SAMEA4835461, study PRJEB28245) | human gut metagenome | biome: gut microbiome; material: fecal sample | place: Denmark | collected 2008
ATTGTCTCCTCGATATACCGGACCACATTCATAGAATAGAAAATATTGTCCTCGGAATACTCTACCCTGCGGATGGGGACAAGAGAACAGATGCCCTGAATCGGACCGTCCACCCCTGTCGCAGATATCGTCTCGGTCATCACCGAGTCTACTGTCTCCAGCAGCCGCGCGTCGCCGTAGATATCCACACTGTCAGGACGCATGTCAATTCTGCCCAAAGGCATATACTGGCCGTCGAAGACTATCGATGTCTTAGGAACCACGGGAACCCGCTTGCTGGTAATGCGGGGGAATTCGAAATTGAGAGAGTCGGAGACTATGAACTCGAGCTCGACGTTACCGCCGAGAGCCTCTATTACATTGCTCTTTATACTTTCGCAACCCACTGCGAACATATCGCCTCCTTTATGGATTATATTGGCAGGAGGAACAGTCACTTCCAGAGTCTTGCGGCGTCCTATCCGCTGACGCAGGATGTAATAGCCCTCGGAACGTCCCCTGACGATCAGCACGTCTTCCGACACGGAACTGCGGGAACGCCCTTCCAGGGAAGAGTTGAGAGCCACATTGTACTCAAAGAAGACGGAATATCTAAGCGACAGGCTGTGCAGCAGCCATATAATGAAAGCAAGAAAGAGGGAAAGCAGCAGCAGCAGCCACTCCTTTCCATCTTTCGCCGTATCGCCTATTCCGCTTCCCAAAGCCATCTGAGCGGTTATTATCTGTTCTGGACGTCAGTAATGTCCTTCACAACGGAAGACTTGTCGACGCGAATTCTCACATTGGCGTCAATCTCGACAATAAGGAATGTATCCTTCACCTCCGCTACAGTACCGTAAATACCGCCTACAGTCACTATTTTGTCTCCTTTCTTCAGGGACTCCCTCCATTTCACCACCTCTTTCTGCTTTTTCTGCTGGGGGCGGATCATGAAGAAATACATCACCACGAAGATGAGGATCATCAGTATCAGGAACGAATACTGCTGAAAGAATGTAGGCTCACCCTGAGGCTGGGCCTGAGTCTGGAGAAGGAACATTGTTAAGAGATTCATTGTTTCTTTTCTTTAAAGTTTGTAATTGATTGAACAAATATAGTCAAATTTTCTAATTCTCGATAAGGCCGCGTCCTGTCTTGACCACCTCTCCTGTATCGGCCATCTTTCTCAGGATTCTGTCCAGCAAGCCGTTTACAAACACCTTGCTGTTGCCGGTACTGTAGAACTTGGATATCTCCACATACTCGTTGATGGTGACCTTGAGAGGGATATTCGGGAAGCGGACAGCCTCAGCCACACCCTGGACTATCAGCACGAGGTCCGTGGTAACCACCCGGTCCGGATCCCAGTTGCTTGTGTTGGACACTACCAGGTCCATGTACTTGCGGTAGCCGATCATGGCTGCCTTCAGCAGCTCCACTGCGAATTCCCTGTCGTCATCCTTGAGGAAGACGCCGGGCACCGGCATGGTCCCCCTGGAACGCAGCACCTCCAGATTACGTACTATCGAGGCAAGCACGAAACCCAGGTCATCCGTCCAGTACAGGGACATATCCTCCAGGGTGGATTCCAGGTCCGCGTTGTCCTCGAAAAGTTCCGGATCCGAGAAAATATCGATGAACAGTCCGCAGTCCTCCTCCATCGAACGGCTTTCAGATGCCATATAGTTCCGGAAATACTCCCTGGTCTGAAGCGCTGCAAGGGTCTTCCTTATAAAAGGAGCCAGATCATCGCTCCATGTCAGGCCGTGATCCTCACAGAACTTTACGAACCGCGGATCATCCGCCAGATATGCGGACACCCGGTTCTCGGCGAACTTACGGTTAGGATTGCGCTCCTCCGGAGTAGGGTTGAATTTCTTCAGGCCTGTCTCGATCCTGGCCGCAGCCGCGTTCCGGAGAGCCAGCGCGGAGTTGAGCATGAAGTAATATAAGTAGAGCGTTCTCTCACATGAATGCATCAGTGTTTTCTCTGCTTCTATCAGAGAATCAGAGCCTGAGGCCACAGCACTGTAAAGAACTTTGAATACTTTTATCCTTATCAGACGACGGTTGAGCATACAATATTTTTAAAACATTTTGCAAATATAATTTTTAGATGAGAAAAAACTCTATATTTGTGCAAATTTTATAAAATTTATTTAAAATGTATTCAGAAGACATTGATAATGCAGCAGCTATGGACCGCAACGGTGACGATGTATACTCAAGACCGGTGCGCGCGGGAAAAAGGACATACTTTTTCGATGTGAAGGCAACCAAGGGCAATGACTACTATCTCACTATCACAGAGAGCAAGAGGAGAATAGAGAAAGACGGCCGCTTTGCCTACGACAAGCATAAAATTTTCCTCTACAAGGAAGACTTCGAGAAGTTCACACAGGGACTCGAGGAAGTCATAGCCTTTATCAAGGAGAAATGTCCCATTCCTGTAATTGAAAGGACAATGGACGAGGAGCACCGCAATGCGGCCCACGGAGACAACGAGGGCGGCACGCAGTTCTCGAACGTAGATTTCGAGGAGCTCTAGAGTCCTGACGGACTAGAACATGTCCTTATAGGGCCGGAAAAAACGGCCTGACCAGTTCCACAGCGGAGACGGAAGCAGACGCATGAGGATGCCAAGTGCAGCCCACCGTCTGTCTATCACCGCTGTTTTTTTATGGCGTTTTATAGCGCGTACTATCAGCGCTGCCGCTCTGTCCCTGCGGATGGTCATGGGAAAATGACGCCCGTGTATGAAATCAGTGTCCACGAAACCTGGCTTTATCACAGTCATCCTTATATCCGCCTTGCGTATCACCGCCAGCTGGCGGAGGGCTTCGGTATAGAATGCCTCGAATTTCTTAGTGGCCGAATAGGAAGGGCACACACCTAGCGGCAGAATGGAGGCGACTGATGAAATAACTGCCAGATGCCCTCTGAGTCCATTGCCTGCCCAGTAATTGAACAGCCATACAGCACACCTTACAAAACCTTTCGCGTTGACATCTATCTGTCCCAGCTCCAGGGAAGGCTCCAGGTCCGAGTTGGTATGACCGTACCCGGACGAATAAAGACATACGTCCACCCCGCCCATTTCACGGACCAGAGCAGCGAGAGAATCCGTCGCTGAATCGTCCGAGACATCGAACACCTTTGTATATACACTGCCGGCGGGTCTTGCGGAGGCAAACTCTTCCAGAAGATTTCCCCGGCGTCCTGTCACTCCTACCCTATGTCCCTGCCCCGCATAGATCTCCGCTACGGCGCGGCCTATACCCGATGTGGCTCCGATAACTATTACATTCATGATTATTACGTCTTTTTACTTCCGCCCGTAAAATTATACATTTTTAGAAACACATATTTCCAACCACAGTTTTTTTGAATGAAAGATGCGCATCCGGCTGATTTGCAGGATATGGGGGAATATATAAAAAATACATTTTTTATAATTCACCAACAACTTGAGAATTACATGATTATGACTTTTTTATCCGGTTATGTCGCCTTACATTTGTCCCCAGTCAAAAACCATAAAAACAGATTCAACATGAGAAATTTTATTTCAACCTTAAGTGCAGCGGCCCTGCTCGGAGTCCTGCACGCCGGACTCACTTCATGTCAGCCGGAGACATGCACACTATGTGAAAAAGAGGTGGAGGAGGGCAAGCCATCTACCCTGACCCTGTCATTGGTGCCGGTCACATCCACCAGATCCACACTGTCCCAGACCCAGGAACAGGACAACATCATCAACACCCTGGATATTTTCATTTTCCGCAAGGGCGACCCCGCATCTGCCGGTTATCACAAGCTTGACACCTACCGGAGATTCGAGGGCGGCTCCCTTTCAGACATTGAGATATCCACCACGACAGGAGAGAAGCTCATCTGCGTAATAGCAAATTCAAATATAGGGACATATACCGGAATCACTACCCTGGAGACCTTCAGGTCCATGACAGCCCTGCTCAAAGACGAGACATGCGGAGATTTCACCATGTACGGAGAGACTGAACAGACACTGGGAATAACGACATCCGTAGCTGTAAGTGTCTCCAGACTGGTCTCTAGGATATGCGTGACCTCGGTCAGAACTGATTTCGCAGGCGGTCCGTACGCAGGGATGAGGCTGAGCAACTGCCGGATGTTCCTCGTCAATGCCCATGCGGAAAAGTATCTGCATGACGGCTCTTCCCCTGCTGTCCCGCTGATTCTCAACCAGGGCGGACTTATCGGAGATGATGTCAACAGCACGGCAGAGGCAGGACTGCTCATGGACAATATCCCGGATGTCATAGGAGATGAGGGATACACCTCTCCGCATTATTTCTACTGCTACTCGAACGAAACAGACGACATCCCCGCATCCACGAAACTGGTTCTGCAGGCCGATCTGGACGGTGTGACCTACTACTATCCCATTCCTGTCAACCAGGCCGGCTACGGTCTTACCGAACCGGATGAGGAAACAGTCAGCGGAATCAGCGGCAACTGTGTATACTCATACGGCATAACCGTCACCCGCCCCGGCTCCCTGGATCCTGACACACCCCTGGTGCCGGGGACTCTGGAGCTGAGTCTCAACGTAAACGCATGGGACGTAATTCCGCATTTCGACAAGGTATTCTAACATAATACACTCCTTACCATGAAACTAATGATGACAATGGCCGTCATCGCGTCCGTGCTCGCCGCACAGTCATGCATCCTGGAGGACAGGACAGGGTGTCCGACATACCTTACACTGGACCTGTCGTCCACACCTGAGGAAGTCGGGCTCATCCACCTGATACTGGAACATGAGGACGGAATCACATACCGGGACACTGTCTACAGGGACGGGTTCCTGTCCGGATATGAGATTCCGGTACGCAAAGGACGGCTCTCCGTCGCCGCTTTCGGGAATCCTGCCGGCATGGTATACGACAGAGGATACACGGTCCCTGCCGGAGAGCAGGCCGACAGCCTGTACACCTGTTTTTTCTCAGCGGAATATTCTTCCGAGCTCTCTTCGGACACTGTAAGGGTCATGAGAAATTTCATTGGGCTCCATATCCGGATTCTCGGACAGACCACTGATACAGACAGCCTGAAAATATGCGTGGAATCCTCGTCTGTCGGATATGACCTGCACGGCAATATCATTACCGGGGCATATTCGCATTCGCCCGCCCCGCGGCATCTGCCGGACAGCAGCGGGTGGTACTACGAGTACTCCTCCAGGCTTACGAGACTGGCCGGAGAAAATTTATCCCTTACCGTCAGCACAGTCAGCAGCGGTGCCGACGTACCTCTGATCCGCATGGAAATTGCGGAATATATAAGGCAGACCGGAATGAGCATGGACGACGATGAGCTCGGGGATGTCTATGTCACGGTCGATTTTGCCCGTGCCTCGATAACTGTCAGTCCTGTTGACTGGAATTATAACCGACATGTAGAAATTTCGATATGATGAACTCCAAAGCCGCTATCATACTTGCCGCGGGACTGCTTATGAGCGCCGCCGCGTGCGAGAAGGAGGACCCGACTGAGTCCGCAGAGCCTGTCACTACTGTTAACCTGAGACTTCTGCTCGAAGAAAGAGCCGGCACCAAAGCCGTTCCGGACGTCAATGCGGTTGCCGTTACCGACGTCAACATTTTCATATACAACTGCACGACCGGGCATCTGATGGATTACGCCTATATCGAGGACCCGGGAGAGAGCCTGGAACTCGGCATCAGTTCTGGAGGTACTTATTCAGTGTATGTCACCGCCAATTCAGGCGACCTGACAGAATCACCCGGCATTTCGGACAGTACCGGACTGATGGCCCTGACCTGGGACCTGCAGGCACCCGGGGATATAGTCAATGCTTCCGGCGCAATTCCGATGTCCGGACGGGTGACAGGAATCAGGATAGAGGACGGCAGTTCCCTCAGCATTCCTCTGACCAGGATGCTGTCCAGATTCAGGATCATCGCGGACACCTCCGGACTGGACAGCGATATTTCCACCTTCAGGATTCATAAGGTAATGCTGAGAAACATGAACAGGAAAGTAAGTTATTTCTCCCGCGGCAGCAGGGCCGTCACCGCTGATGACGTATTTGCGGAGGGCCTCAGCATAGAGGGGGACGGACTGGAAAAGATATTTTCCGGAGGCGTGGATTTCTATCTTCCGGAGAACGCTCAGGGAGACCTGCTTTCCTCCAATGTGGACGAATCCTCCCATATTCCCCCGGATCCGTACGGAGACCTGTGCACGTTCGTTGAGCTGCATGTCGACTACAGGAGTCCGGAGCATTACAGCGACAGTCTTGTCTACCGTTACTATCTTCATGACGGACAGCGTCTGGACAACTTCGATGTACTGCGCAACACCATGTATACCTGCCGTACGCGCTTCACCGGTTCGGGAATCAATGAGGAGAGCTGGAGAATCGATGTCTCGGGCATGAAAGACCTGGTCACTTCCATTTCAGTATCCCCTGAATCCAGGACATTCCGGGATGCCGGAGAAGAATACCGGTACACGGCCACTGTACTGCCTTTATCCGCGGAGAACCCAGGAGTCAGCTGGAGCTCGGATGATGAGGACGTCGCTGTAGTCGCCCCTGACGGAACAGTCACAGCGGTATCCGACGGTTCCTGCATTATCACGGCCACGGCCGTCGACGGAAGCGGGGTAAGCGGCAGCGCCAGGGTAAAGGTAGACACCTATAAATTCCCCACATCCGTTACCGTCAGTCCGGAACAGGCTGATATGTACACCGGTGACGAGCTGACTCTCAGTGCGGAGGTACTTCCGGAAAACGCCAATGACAAGGGCGTCACATGGGTCTCTTCCGACACAGGCACGGCCACGGTATCAGATAACGGGACAGTCACAGCGGTCAAATCAGGGGAGGTGCGCATAATTGTCGCCACCAAAGCCAATTCTCTGAAAGACACAGCATTTATTACCATAAAGGACAAATCTTTCAAATTAGGAGACATGCCGGACATCCTGTACCCCGGGTACAATGCTCCGATAGAGATACCTTTCACATCAGTGCCTGCCGCGGAGCCGTCCCTCAGCCTCACTGTCAACAGCGGACATGAGTCAGGAGCCGCAGTCTCGGGAAACAGGATAACGGTATCCAACCCTGGAGTCCAGAGCGGCGTGATAGGCACTTATACCCTGAAAGGCACTGCCAACGGAATAACCGACACCCACGAGTTCACTGTCAGTGCAGGAAAAATATCCCTGCAGGACCGTATAAGCACCATGTATCCGGGGAACTCCGTAAAACTGGTACCTCAGGAACTCTCTCCGTCGGACATAGGCATTACATGGTCCTCCTCGGATCCCGCTGTCGCGGATGTAAAGAATGACGGTACAGTAACACCGGCAGCACCCGGAAAATGCAGGATCACCGCCTCCACGGATGCAGGGGCGTACGACTGGGCTGATATAACTGTCAGCATGCCCGTACTCAGCATTGACAGCCACATGGACATTTATGAAGGCGAAAGCGTCACTCTGGAGTGCACGACGATTCCGGCAAGCGATTATCCGCTGGAATACACTGTCATATCCGGGAATGAGCATATCCGGATATCCGGTGGAAATACTCTTCAGGGCATAAAGAACACTTCGGGAAAAGCTGACGCCGTGATAGAGGTAAGGTACAGGGACTTTCCGGACATTTACCAAAGAGCCGCAGTCACCGTTCACTCATGTCTGAGCGCATCGCTCATGAACGGAAACAGAGTAGTGTGTACCGTCGGACACTCCTCCGACGGCAGCAACTGGGGAAATGCAGTGACATTCCTCAGGGTAAAAGTAAACCGCGCCCCGCACATCCGGGTCCAGTGGAGTGTAGTGGACGAAGAAGGTGTCCCGCGTCCGGGATATTTCAGGATATCGGAAAGTGCCGGCATCTGTATTGTATCACCGGTTTCTACAAATGCCAACGGGAAATTCTACATCACAGGATGGGACCAGACCGGAACATACTCGACAGATACTTTCGAGATACACTCGTACCAGATGCTGGAATACGAGGTCGGACTGTCGGAATGGTCCCTGTATTCCAACGGAAATCAGAACTACTATACGGTCTCCATGTCGGCAAGATGGCGCACCAACTCGTGGAACGTGATGAACGGGGAACTCAAGAACGCCATTACCGGAATCAGGCTGATAACCCATTTGAGCAGCAGTACTGATTTCCAGACCGTCGGTTCTCCGGACTCTGAACAGATATACATCCGCGGGTACCAGACCAATATACTTAGAAGCGGAATGGGAGTGATAAACGACCTGAAGAGGCTGATTCCGAAAAGCTGGATCAGAAGCGGATTCGGGAGCAGTCCTCAGCCGACCAAAGGCGTCAACGGGGTTTACCTGATTCTGAATGTGCAGGAACACGGTGCTGACGGATACTATTTTATCAGACAGAAGAACGAGATATTCTACAACAGCGAGGAATACTCAGGTTAAATTTTTTTTACATGCAGGAGTATCTGTATTGAATGTTTTGACTATATTTGGAACGTTTTTATTTATAACAAATGTTAACTGACTTATGAGACTTAACTTTTCAATGCTCCTCGCAGCTGCCTCTGTAGCAGTTCTGCCCATGCTGTCCGTACCGGCCAGCGCATCTATCCCTCAAGGAGACGACCCTATAGTTCAGAAAGTCATCAGCCTTGCCGCCGAGGACAATCAGACCATGGATCATCTCGATATTGTAACCAACCGCTTCGGCGGCCGTCCCATCGGCTCTGACGCATACACTCATGCCGTTGACTGGGCGGCATATATGTTCGAGCAGTGGGGACTCGAAGTCCACAAGGAATATGTCGGAGACGTATCCGTAGGCTTCAACAGAGGTCCCTGGTTCGGCCGTATGATCAACGGCAACGAGGCTCTCCATTTTACAACTCCCTCCTACACAGCCGGCACAAAAGGCCTGCAGAGAGGTCATGTGGTAATCGAGCCCAAGACCAGGGCCGAATTCGAGAGAATGAAACAGACCATCAAGGGTGCATGGGTTCTCATCGGAGGCACCAGCAAGGGATGGCCCATCGACTACACTGAGAGAGGTGACGCCAAGAGGGCTGAGATCATTGCCCAGAACGACTCCATCTCACGTCTCAATGCCGAGATCCGCCAGTACAACAGTTCTATCTTCAACCAGAAGAGAAATCTGGACAAGCAGCTCCAGATAACCAAATCAGCCAAGGAAGCGGCCAAGATCAAAGCCAAGATAGAGTCCCTCAAGGAGAAGGAGCTCATCCCCATGATCGAGGAACCTGCTCTCTTCTACCGCGAAATGCTGGAAGCCGGTGCGCTGGGCATCATCCAGTCCGCTCCCGTGCCCATCACCACCCTCTATGACAGAGCCAACATAGATGACGGTTACATGACATGGGACAACCTTCCCACCCTTCCCGATATAAAACTGGACTTCAGACAGTACAACAAGATAAAGGAAATGGTTGAGCTCAGAGAGTACGTAGAGCTCGAGTTCGACATCCGCAACCACTTCTACATGGGACCTGTTCCCTACTACAATGTTGTAGCCGTTCTCCGCGGTACCGAGTTCCCCGATGAGTATGTAATCTGCGGAGGTCACCTGGACAGTTATGACGCCGCTACCGGCGGAGTAGACTGCGGCACCGGTCTTGCTCCTACAATGGAGGCCGCCAGACTTCTGGCAGAAGCCGGCGCCAAGCCCAAACGCTCCATCGTCTTTGCCCTCTGGGCTGGTGAGGAATTCGGACTGCTCGGCTCAAAAGCATGGGTTGAATCGCATCCCGACAAACTTCCCAACGTAGTAAACTACTTCAACCGCGACGGAGGTCCTACAGTTGCCAACAGCATGTCCGTTCCCCCCGAGTGGTATGATGCACTGGAGCCTATATGCGAGCCCCTGAAGGATCTGGATCCCAGATTCCCCTTCACACTCAGAGTCAATGACCGCTACCCCATGGCCATTCCTGAGAACGCCGGCGGTTCCGACCACGCCTACTTCATGATGAGCGGAGTGCCCGTCATCAGCTTCGGCACCGGCGACCCCCTCGGATACAACTTCAGCTACGGCGAGATCTGGCACACTGACCGCGACCTCTACACCAAGAGCATTCCCGAGTACATGGAGCACACCTCCATCGTGAACGCCATCGTTCTCTGGGGTATCGCAAACCTGCCCGAGAAACTGCCCGCAAGCGCTGTCTACATCCAGGAATAGAACTTAATTACCGATAACAGAAAGAGGTATGCCGTCCTTTACGACATACCTCTTTTTTATGACTCCTCCCGTCCGGGAAGATTACTTCTGCCTCTGCCGCACGGCCTCGAACAGCATGAGGGATGCGGCTACCGACACGTTCAGGGAGCCGATATCCCCGCGCATGGGGATTCTGGCCTGCACGTCGCAGAGAGCCAGCACCGATGAGGAGATGCCCTTGCCCTCTGAGCCCATGACGAAAGCCGTAGGCCTGGTCATATCCACATCATAGATACGGCCCTCGGCCTTCTCGGTAGCGGCTACTATCTGAAAGCCCCTCTCCTTGAGGTAGTACAGGGGTATGCGCAGGTTCTTGCACTTGGCCACGCCGATGCGGAGCAAGGCGCCGGCCGAGGCCTTGACACCGTCGGCGTTGATGGCGGCACCGCCCTTTGCAGGCAGGATAATGCCGCCCGCACCCGCACATTCGGCACTGCGGGCTATTGCCCCCAGATTACGCACGTCGCTCACTCCGTCGAGGAGGACAAAAACCGGGGCCGGGTCTTTCTGGAAAGCCCTCTCCACCATTTCCTCCAGCGGCATGTAGTCGATCTGCGGCAGATATGCCACCACTCCCTGATTCCTGCCTCCGCGGAAGCGGGCCAGCCGCTCGGCGGGCACGAACTGGAAGGGAATGCCGCGGCTGTCCAGCTCGGTGAGGAGCTGACGGAACTGCTGTCCCTCCAGTCCCTGCTTCAGCAGCACTTTTTCTATCTGTCTTCCGGACAGGACGGCCTCTAAGACGGGGTGCATCCCGTAGAGGTGGTATCCGGTATCCTTTTTCTCGGTATTTTCCATATTGTCTTGCATTTATTTTCAGTTACTCAGTTCTATCCACTCCTCCATCGTGCGGTCGAGGGTACGTTTCAGCTCTAAATACTCCCGTGTCAGCCTGTCGATGTCGGTATCTGCCGACGGCGCGGCCAGAACTTTCTCTAATTCTTTCATCTGAGCCTCAAGGTCGGCTATCTTCTTTTCGCAGCTCTCGATGCGCTTCTGCTTGCGGCGCTGCTCCTTCTGCTCCTGGAAGGAGAGACTGGATGCCGTGCGGGGCTTGGGAGAGGCCTCTTCCAGCGGAGCTTTCTCCTGCTTCTGCGGCTTCGGTTCCGGCTGAGAAGTACGTTCCAGATCCTGCAGGGTCTCTATCCTGCGCTTCTCGATGAAGTCCTGCACACCTCCGAGGTACTCCTTGACATGTCCGTCGCGGAACTCGTAGACCTTGTCCACTAAGCCGTCGAGGAAATCCCTGTCGTGCGATACGATGACCAATGTGCCGTCGTAACGCTGGAGGGCCTGCTTGAGCACGTCCTTGGAGCGGATGTCCATGTGGTTGGTGGGCTCGTCGAGAGCCAGCAGATTGTAGGGATGAAGTATCAGCTTGGCCATGGCCAGACGGGAACGCTCGCCTCCGCTGAGCACGGCCACCTTCTTGTCGATGTCCTCTCCGCGGAAGAGGAAGGCTCCGAGGATGTCCCGCAGCTTGGTCCGGATATCGCCCACGGCCACCTTGTCGAGGGTGTCGTAGACCGTATCGTTCTTGTCTAAGACATCCTCCTGGTTTTGTGCGTAGTAACCCAGGGCTACATTGTACCCGAGGGAGGCCGAGCCGGTGATAGGCCGCAGCTCCCCGGTGATG
>ULJB01035552.1_pt1 | contig 11566 bp, 13 predicted proteins | sample 1950771 | NCBI WGS metagenome assembly ULJB01 (sample SAMEA4835461, study PRJEB28245) | human gut metagenome | biome: gut microbiome; material: fecal sample | place: Denmark | collected 2008
TATAATATTTTAATTATATTTCTTTATTTACAAAATATAGACTTTCGGCTATAATATTTTAACAGTTTAAAATGAAAAAGATGACAATATTACTTATTACAATACTATCTATAATAATTTGCACAGCAGTTTGGATGATGTTCATCGAACCTTACATTTTAACTGTTAAAAGAATAAATATTGATGACAGCACGCTTGAGGGATTGAAAATAGTCTTTGCCAGCGATTTTCACATTAAACCTTACGAAAAGTTCAGGCTGAAACGTATAGTAAAAGCAATTAACAAACAGAATGCGGATATAGTGCTTTTAGGAGGAGATTATGTCAACGGCCACAAAAAAGGCATGTCAATGACTATTTACAAAATCGCAGAAGAATTAGAAAAAATACATTCAAAATACGGAACTTATGCTGTCATTGGCAACCACGACGGCTGGCAGGGCAAAGAAGAATGTATAACCGAACTTGAAAAACATAATATTAAAGTGCTGTTTAATGAAAATAAATGTTTTGAAAAATTTTGTATAGCAGGCGTTGACGACTTGCAAACAGGAGTGCCTGATATTGGCAAAGCACTTTCAAATATTACAAAACCAGTAATTTTAATTACACATACGCCCGACATTATGCCTGATGTGCCTTATAGTGTAAATTTAACGCTTGCAGGTCATCTTCACGGCGGGCAAATAAGGCTTAATCAGGCACTGATAACCCCATCAATCTACGGAAATAAATACGCAAACGGTTACTTAATTGACAAAGGCAAAAAAATATATACTACAAAAGGTCTCGGAACAAGCATTCTTCCTGTCAGATTTAACTGTCCGCCGGAAATTGCCGTAATCACGTTCAATTAATCGAAATCAAGAAGCTCCTTGAGATTTACCCCCAGAACATCTGCAATAATTTTTAACTTTGAAAGAGTAATATCTGTTTTTGCGGTCTCAACCATAGCTATTGTTGAGCGCGAAATTCCCTTTACATCTAAAAAGTCATCCTGCTTAATATTTTTCTCTTTTCTGATTTGTTTTAAATGTTTAGCAAATTTCTTCAGATATTCATTATCCATTTTTTTATTATCAGCTTTATTGACAATTCTGAAAATCAGTCATATTGACATTATTTTTGTACCGGCTAAAAAAATTTTAATTTTATTTCCATTTTTTGTTGATTTATTTTTTTGTTTGTTTATAATTGAACCGTAAGTAAAATTTGAGGTAAGCTATATGATTAATCAAAATTTAAAAAAAGAACTGCTGAAAAGCATTGATATTACAAAGCAATCAGCCAAAAATACGCTGGAAATAACTCTCGAAAGCTATACGGAAATTATGAGCAGGCTGGATATTATGGCATATATACTGCTTAACGATAATAAAAATAGTTTTAAAGCGGAATGAAAATTTCCTTTTTTCTCATAATTATGTTATTATATTTTCAAAAAAACTTTTAATTCTTAAAAATTGCAAAATCAGGAAACTTTTTTATTAAAATAACATCTTAATAAATAAGTTGTGCAACAAAAAGGTTAAGAGTATTTGGAGGAAACAGTTAAAGAATGAGAAACATTATGAGAAAAAGCATTATATTTTTAGGAACATTTTTGTTCCTATCAGGCTGGGTAATCAGAGATAATGTCTTTGCTTACACGCCCGTAGATTTGTATGACAATGTGTGGCGTTTAATTAACAACAAATTTGTAGACCAGTCAAACAACCAGCAGGATTGGGCAAAATGGCGGCATAAATATGACAGCAAAATTCATACTAACGAAGATGCTTACGTAGCAATTAACACAATGGTTGCGAGTCTGAATGATCCGTATACAAAATTTTTGGATCCTAAAGAATTTGCAGATGAAACAAGTTCAATTAAGGGTTCGCTAAAGGGTATCGGTATACAAATCGCAGTTAAAGACGGAAAACTTATGGTAATTGCGCCTATAGAAGATACTCCAGCAGAAAAAGCAGGACTTCAGGCTGATGATGAAATTTTAGAAATTGACGGCGTAAGCACAAAAGGCATCACCGTTGACAAAGCTGCCGACAAAATCAGAGGGAAAGAAGGAACACAGGTTACTCTGCTTGTAAAACGCAAAGATAACCCGCCTAAAAAATATGTAATTACACGTGCAGAAATCGAAATTAAATCAATTTCGCAAAAACTGCCGACAGATATGAAAATTCCTGATGACCTTTGCTATATAAGACTGAGTTCTTTTATCAGCAGAAACGCTGCAACAGAATTCGGTACAATTCTGACAAATAACAGCGATAAAAAGGGATTTATTATTGACCTTCGTTCAAACCCGGGCGGACTTTTGACAAACGCTATTTACATATCAGATATGTTCTTAGACGGGGGAACAATTGTCAGCACGGTTGACAGAGACGGGTATAAAGAAACTCAAAGAGCCTCGGCAGGCGTATATACAAAAAAACCGGTTGTTGTTCTTATTAATAAAGGATCCGCTTCAGCTTCAGAAATCTTTTCCGGAGCAATGAAAGACAACCACAGAGCCGTAATCATCGGCGAACAATCATTCGGCAAAGGGCTTGTTCAGGAAATTAACAAACTTCCCTACGAATCAGGCATAAATATTACAATCCAAAAATATTTAACTCCGAACGGCACCGATATTAATAAAAAAGGTATAACTCCGGATATTGAGGTTAAATTGACGGAAGAAGACGTGAAAAACAAAAATGATCTTCAATTGAAAAAAGCCGTTGAAGTTTTGAGCAAAATGACTAACGGACAGGAAATAGCCGCCCAATAGGAACGCAGCTGTTCCATATAATACAGTTTAGGACTATGCATGAAGCGCTTTTAATTATACTGAATTAATTTCAATATATTTTAAAGGCGCTTTTATAAGTCTGATTTCCTATAAAACCCTCTCCCCAATGGGAGCATGCATTTTTATCCGCCACATTGAATAATTCCCTCCCCAGACGGGGAGGGCCAGGGTGGGGTGCAAACCGGAAGAAGTTCAGAGGGCAAGAAGGGCAGTCTGCGTTTAAAAAATAAGCCCTCACCCTAACCCTCTCCCATAGGCGAGGGGACATTATAATGCTACTTCCTACTGCCATAGTATCTTAAATACAAAAAGAGGTGCTGTTATACACGATGTCATATAAATTTGAGCAGGCTGTTTTTTTTTATTGTAAAATAAAATTATGAAAAGCAATATCACACTTATCGGCATGATGGGAAGCGGGAAAACAACTACCGGCGAAGAATTAAGGAAACTTCTTCCCGATTTTCACTACGTTGATATTGACGCTGAAATTGAAAAAAGCACGCAGAAAAAAATTTCAGAAATTTTTCTCAGACATGGCGAACCTTTTTTCAGAATGCTCGAATCAGAAAAGATTAAAAAATTCTGCAAAGAAAAGAATTATATAATCTCTGCAGGCGGCGGAGCTTTTGAAAGTGAAGATAATAGAAAAATAATGCTTGAAACGTCTTACGTAATCTATTTGAAAGCAACGCCTGAAGAAATTTATGAAAGAATAAAGCAGGAAAATCACCGCCCGCTTTTAAAGAAAAATTTTTCGGTAGAAAAAATATCATCAATTATGAAACTTCGTGAAAAAAACTACCGCAAAGCGGATATTACAATCGACACAACAGGAAAATCACCGCTGTCTATAGCAGAAGAAATTATAGGAGTATTAAAACTTAATGGTTGAACTTTCAGTAAAAATTAAACAAGAAGAAAAATGCTATCCTATAATAATAAAAAATGAAGAAATTACGGATTTAGCAGAAAAAATTTTATCTTTTATAAACGGTAAAACTTATCTTGCTGTAATCTCGGAAAAAGTAGAAAAATTATACGGAAAACAGCTCAATATTCCGAAAGAAAACAAATTTATACTGAAAGACGGCGAAAAAGAAAAAAATTTTAAAACATACAAAAAAATTCTGGAACGCGCGCTCAAAATGAATCTCACACGCAAAAGTGCAATTATTGCAATAGGAGGCGGAGTTGCAGGGGATATTACAGGCTTTGCTGCGTCAACATATATGAGAGGAATTCAATTTATACAGGTGCCGACAACCCTGCTTGCATGCGTTGACAGCTCCGTAGGTGGAAAAACAGCTATAGATACTAATTTTGGCAAAAATCTTATAGGAACTTTTTATCAGCCTGAAATTGTTTTCATAAACCCAAAATTTTTAAAAACACTTGATGAAAGACAATTTCATTCAGGTATGGGAGAAGTTTTGAAATACTCGTTTATTGAAAAAAGTTGTAAATGTGAAGAAGAATTAAACCTGACAAACTTTTTGAGCGAAAAATCAAATGATATACTTAACCGTGATGAAAAAACTCTATCAAAACTTATTGAAATATGTATAAAATTAAAAATTTCGGTTGTAGAAAAAGATGAAAAAGAAAATGATTTAAGAAGAATATTGAATTTCGGACACACATACGGCCACGCAATAGAAAAGATTACAAAATATAAAAAGTATACCCACGGCGAAGCTGTTGCAGAAGGTATGAAATTTGCGTTTTCTCTTGCTGTAAAAAAGAATTTAATAGATAAAAATTACAAATTTCTGGCAGAAGATGTTATTAAAAAATATAAATTCCCTGAAATTCCAGAATTCAATCCGGAAAAAATGATGGAATTAATGAAGCTTGATAAAAAAGCTTCATCTGATAAAATCGTTTTTATTCTTCCTACGGACTATTCAGCTGTGGAAGCTTTTGAATTAAACCCTGATGAAATAATTTAGAGACTTAAAATTTATTAATTAATAATTTAATTAATAAAAAGCTTGACAAACTATTTTTTTTATGTTATAAAGTTTGTGGGGTAAATGTATATTTATAAGTCTTGTCAAATGACGAGACTTTCTTTTTCGGGGGAGAAGGATACAACTAAATTTACGGTGTTATTTTATGCTTTTGTAAACTTAATGTAACAAAGCATGACAATTTATTAAAGTTTTTAAGATAAATTTCCGAAATAAAATTTACAGACAGAGCAATAGTTAATTGGAGGTAAATTTTTAAATGGATTCAAAAATTGAAAATGTTATGGTACAAGACTGTAACACCGTCGCCAATGGAATTATGAGAGATATTAATGACATTGACGCACTGGAGAGAATGCTTAGCAGTGAATTATCATCCGAAGATTTGTTTAGAATTGACTGCGCTATTTTATCATCATTAAGGAGTACAACTGATTTTTCAAGAGATTTGCTTGAACAGCTTGAACAGGGTAAATTTGAAGAAGTTACCGTAAAACCTGTTAAGTCTGCAGAAAACACACTTGCTGAAATCCAACGTCAAACAATGGTTGATATTACTTTGCCGCTGCAAAATATGTTTGATGAAATGGTAAATTACGTATCAGAAGCAATTGTTTAAACAATTTTATTATTAAGGAGTATGAAAGATGAAAATTAAACAGGAACCCCGAATTGAGCCGATTTTGGAAGCTGAAAATTTCAATATTAATGATGAAATTCTGCAAAAATACAAACTTTTTATTGATGAAAGTAAAATCGATATATTCGATAATATCAATTTCATCACAACTTTAGAAGAATAAAAGAGGCTTAACAGCCTCTTTTATTTTTTATCTTTATCAGAGCGTTCTCTTATAGAAAGCCTTATTGTTGTGCCGAAAAATCCAAAAGCCTCGCGCAGTTTATTTTCTATATAACGCTTGTAATGATCTTTCATCAAATCCGCATTATTTGCAAAAATTACGATATGCGGCGGCTGAATACCTGTCTGCGTTACATACATAATCTTCAATCTTTTGCCTTTAGAAGATGCAGGAGGATTAAGCATATACGCTTCTTTGATAACCTTGTTTAACAAGCCGGTTGAAATACGTTTTGTGCATTCTGCATAAACTTTTTCAGCTTCAGTATAAATCTGGTGAAGTCTCTGTTTTGTAACGGCAGAAATATAAATTTTCGGCGCAAATTCAAGAAATGGAATATCATTTGACAATTTTTTATTATATTGATTTATAGTATTTGATTTTTTGTCTTCTATCAAATCCCACTTGTTAATTGCAATAATCAGCCCTTTTCCTGCTTCTGTTATTATAGAAGCTATTTTTTTATCCTGATCAGAAATACCCTGAACAGCATCAATTACAAGTAACGCGACATCGCAGTCTCTTATTGAGCGTATTGCTCTATCAACCGCAAATTTTTCCACACCCCAGTCGACTTTTGATTTTTTTCTTATTCCTGCCGTATCAACAATAACAAATTCTCTGTTATTATACGTTATTGTACTGTCAATGCTGTCTCTTGTAGTTCCAGAAACATCTGAAACAATAACTCTGTTTTCATTTAATAAAGCATTTACAATAGACGATTTTCCAGCATTTGGTCTGCCAACAATTGCTATTCTGATTGTTTCATCATCTTTTTCTTCAAAATCACGCGGGAAATCTTCTGTTACAAGATCAAGTAAATCTCCGACACCGCCTGAACCGTGAAGCGCTGAAATTCCTACAGGATCGCCTATTGCAAGCGAGTAAAAATCATTAACCATCATTAAAGAATCAGGATTATCCGATTTATTAACTGCAAGAAAAACAGGTTTGCCTGATTGTCTCAAAATATTTGCAATATCGTAATCAACAGGGTTAACACCTTCTTTTCCGTCAACTATAAAAATTATTTTATCTGCCTCTTCACAGGCAATTTTAGCCTGATCAAAAATCGACAGCATAATTTCATCTTCATCACCCGGAACAATTCCGCCTGTATCGATTACGGTAAAAATTTTATTCTGCCATTCTACATCAAAATATATTCTGTCGCGCGTTACACCCGGCAAATCATCAACTATAGAGTTTCTGGATCCGACAAGACGGTTTACAAATGTTGATTTGCCGACATTCGGTCGTCCTACTATTGCTACAATCGGTTTTTTCATACGGGTATTATAACATAACATAAAACAGATTTACATTAATTTACAAAATTCTAAAGTTTTTATATAAATTTTCCGATATACGTATTGTAAAAGTATAGTTTTTTAAGAAAGGACAGGTATTATGGAAATTACAGGAGTATCAGCTTACACATCCGCAGCTTCTGCAGTCGAAGAAGAAGACAAACTGCAGGAAGAACAGCAGCAGAAAGCAGAAGAAGAAACTAAAGAATACGGCGTAACAGCAAGAGAAAAAGAACAAAAAGACGTAGCGCAATTTTCCGCTACTGATTACGATGAAGATGATGTTGAAGAAAAAGCTACAAATTACTTGAAAAATATTATGTTTGTAACCAATTTAACAGACGAATCATCAGCCGCATTACAAAATTATCTGAACACATTTGACGTTGCTGATTTTATAAAAAAATACGGACCGTTTTCATCAACTGCAGAAATTTCAGCAGCAATGTATGCAGCTGTCGGAAGTTTGATTAAACCTCAAGAAGATGAATAAAATAATAAATCTAAAATAACACAATTATTTTACGGTCATCCTGAACTTGTTTCAGGATCTAATATATAGATGCTGAAATAAATTCAGCATGACAAAATAATTGTGTTATTTTTATCGATTAATGTTTTTTTGCCGATTTATCGGCAAGTTCGGAATCAAGTCGTAAAAATACAGGCTTTATATCTTCTTTTGATATTAATTTTCCGCATTTTATAGAGTCTACAGTCAAATCATCAAGTTTTGTTTTCAAATCAAATGATAACTGTTTTGCCATATCAGAAGCGATATTCGGACAGTATGGATAAATCAAAGATGCTATAATGCACATTATATCAAGAACATTAACAAGCACCTGTCCGCATTCAGTCATTTTGCCTTCTTTTGCAAGAGTCCAAGGCGCATTATCCTGAACATATTTGTTTGCTGCATCAACTAGCGATGTAATCTCTAACCCTGCCTCTGCAATTTCAAAATTATCAAAATGATTTTTAACAATTTGAACTGTTCCCAGTGCTTTTTTGGCAAGACTGCAAGAGCCTGAAACAAGTTCTTTATGAGCTGAAAGTTTAAATTCTTCTTTTACTTCGCCGTCAAAGTATTTTACAAGCATTGAAAGGGTTCTGTTCAAAAGGTTGCCCATGCTGTTTGCCAGATGTGCATTAACTTTTTCTTTAAAATCATCATCGGAATAATTTCCATCACGTCCGCAGGGTGCTGACGTTGCCATATAATATCTGAAGGCGTCAGGATGCTCAAGATTAAAACTTTCAAGAACCGTTGTCGGAGAAATTACGTTGCCGAGTGATTTTGACATCTTTGACTCATCAATTGTAATCCAGCCGTGTGCAAAAATGTGTTTTGGAAGCGGCAGGTCAAGCGCAAGCAAAAATGCTGGCCAGTATATGCTGTGAAATTTCAAAATATCTTTTCCTATAACATGAACATCAGCCGGCCAGTATTTTTTGAAATTTTCTGATGGACTTTCCGTATCGTATCCAAGCGCCGTAATATAGTTTGAAAGAGCATCAATCCAAACATAAATCGACTGTTCATTATCTGAAAGAACGTCAATTCCCCATTTAACATTTGATTTGGCACGCGATACAGAGATATCCTGAATATCTTCAAGCTGGTTTATAACCTCATTTGCCCTGAATTCAGGAATTATAAAATCAGGATGTTCTTTGATATGTTTAATTATTGCATCTTTGTATTTTGTAAGTTTGAAAAAGTAATTTTCTTCTTTAACAACTTCAGGTTTTTTGAGGTGATCAGGGCAGAGTCCGTCTTCGGTCAAATCTTTCGGATTTAAAAAGCATTCGCATCCCGTACAGTATAGACCTTCATAGGCATGTTTATAGATATCACCCTGTTTCAATAATTTATCAAATATTTTCTGAACAATTTTTTTGTGATCTTCATCAGTTGTTCTTATAAATTTTGTATAATCAATATCAAGAGCTTTCCAGGCATTTTTGAATTTTTGTGCGTTTTCGTCGCAGAGCTCTTTCGTGGTAATTCCTTTTTCTGCCGCTGTTTTTTGAATTTTTATACCGTGCTCATCTGTTCCGGTAAGAAAATAAACATCATCACATCTTTGAGTATAATGTCTGGCTATAATATCGGTCAATATTTTTTCATATGCATGTCCGATATGCGGGGCACCATTTACGTAATCTATTGCTGTTGTTAAATAATATTTTTCCATTTCTTATTCCTTTGTTTATACTTTTAAGTAAATTTTATCATAAAAACTATTTTCGACTATTTTCGTTTAAATATCATATACCTGAACTCATTATCAATAACCTTTTCAAGAGTATAATTTTGATTTATAAAACCGCAAAAATCCAGTGCGTAATCATTGCAAATATATTGAAAATAGTAATCTCTCATACTCTGATTATTAAATACAATATATTCGGGCATATCAGATTTAAAATGTTCTATAATTTTGTCTTCTCCAAAAGTTTCTACATACAAAGGAATTAATGAATTATAATAATCTTCGCCGTTTCTGTCTGTTAAAAAGTTAATCATCATACCTTCAGGGAAAATAACTATTCTGTCATCAGATTTTGTTTTATGATTTATAAAATTTACTAATTCTTTTGTACTTTTTGAAATTGCCTGTTCGGTAAAAATAACTCCATTATCAGTTTGAACAATATTGTCAGCAATAGACAGCATATAAAAATTTGCAAAAATAAAACAGGCTGATGAAATTAATAAACCAACCCCAGCAGCTTTTTCAAGTTTTCGCGGTACAAAAGTAAATACTAAAGCAAAAACGGCAATCATAACTATTGCAACATAATAGTTTCCGTACAAATAAAGAAGCATTACCCAAAAAACTTTCGCACTGACAACAAGAGCTGATATTACTAAAACAATAAAATTCGAATTTAATTTTCTCAAACGTATTAAAAATAAAATTAACAAAGACAAAGGTAAAAATCCTAATGTACTGCCTATATTTATTGTAAAAAACCAGAGATAAAAAACATAACCGGCTGTAAACAAAATTATTGATATTACTTTCTTACTCTCGAATAAATATGCGCCGTAAAGCATAATTCCGAAAGGAACTGCTATTTTGCAAAACAAAAGAATATCCGTGAGAATAGCTTTCTGGTGAAAATATATTCCGGCATTCTGATAAAAATACGTTAACGTATTTGTCTGAGCCATTGTTTTAACAATTAACAACGTATTTATAAGATCGGAAAATCTCATTCCCTGAATAAATAGTATTCCATAACTTACTAACGGGACTGAAATAAAACATAAAAAAGCCTTCCAGTTTTTCTCTTTTAATATAAAAAACAAAACAACAAATACATAAAGCAGAAAATCATACTTGTTTGCAATACAAATACCTGCAAATAATGAACTCATGCATAGATTAAAAGATTTTTTATCATCATTGTTTTTTAAAAGAAAATAAAGGGAAAACAAAAATGAAATCAACCCGTAAAGTACAGCCCATGAATACGGGAAATGAAAATTGAAAATACAGGTGGTAGCAACACAAACCGATATTGTAAAAAATCCAATACAAAAACTCAAGAATTTGCTCAAAAATTTTTGAGCAATTATATAAATTCCGCTTACTGCCAGAATTGAGCAGACCCACCCTGCTCCGTAAAGAGTTGAAAGTTTTGCACCGAATATTTTATATAATACGGCATTAATCTGATAAGACAGAGGGCCGTAAATATTGAACAAGTCTTTGTATAAAACCTTTCCCTCTAAAATTTGTTCGGGGTAATAAACCTCGCGCCCGAAGTCAATCAAAATATTTGAATAATGCCCGCAAAAAATTATTAATCCCGCAATACAAAACACCCACAGTAAAAGAAGGTATTTATTTTCGTTTAAAATCTCTTTCATATTACAAAATTTAACAAATAATAATTAAAAAAGCAATTTTTATTAATAAAAAATCTTTATATACATGTAAGGTAGAAAATTGGCTGTTTACAGTCTAAAAAAGGATGGTTATTATGTCCCCTGCATGGTCCGATAATTTAGATTTACTTGCTCTGAACGGTGTTCTTGATTTTGACGCACCATCGTATGTAACAGGGCAAAATCCCAGATATGTAGGAAGTATTGAATATACACCATCACCATTTGCCGGTCCAAAGCCTGAACCAAAAAATCTTCAGCAGCCGCAAATTGATGAATTCAGATATAATAAAAGCAATAAAAATGATAAGTTTTCAGTACCAGCATGGAAAAAATGGCTGTTCGGCGGACTTGCTGCAGGAGCATTAATATTCGGAGGCTGGAAATTTCAATCAAAATGGCTGCCGCATTTAAAAAAATTACCGCAAAAATTAAAATTTAATAAAATTGGAAATTTTTTCAAAAACAGCTGGAATAAATTACTTAACTTATTCCATAAGAAATAAAAAGAGTAGAAAATTGTAAAAAGACAGTAGAAAAAGTAAAAAAAATAGTAGAAAAAACATGAGTTTTCTACAGATTTTTCTATTAATAATAGTTTTCTACAAAAATACTATTATTATTATTGAGTTTTCTACTGAATTTTATACAACTTAAAATACAATAATAATAATACTTTTAACCACTTTTCTACAAATAATAAGAGCTTATTA
>ULJB01008933.1_pt1 | contig 11530 bp, 11 predicted proteins | sample 1950771 | NCBI WGS metagenome assembly ULJB01 (sample SAMEA4835461, study PRJEB28245) | human gut metagenome | biome: gut microbiome; material: fecal sample | place: Denmark | collected 2008
CATATATTACATAAATAATTTATGATTTATAATTATTTGATAGTCGGCTCTGGATTGTTCGGAGCCGTAGCTGCTTACTGTCTGAAACGAAAAGGGAAAAAGTGCTTGGTTGTAGACAAGCGTCCTCATATCGGAGGAAATGTCTATACAGAGAATATTAAGGGGATAAATGTTCACAAGTATGGAGCTCATATATTCCATACCAGTAATAAGGAGGTATGGGATTTCGTAAATTCTATCGTTGAGTTTAATCGCTATACGAACTCACCCGTCGCAAATTACAAAGGTAAGTTGTATAACTTGCCTTTTAATATGAATACTTTTTATCAGATGTGGGGTGTTACAACACCAGAACAGGCGGCGAGAAAGATAGAGCAGCAGAGAAAGGAGTCTGGAATTACCGAACCTCAAAATCTCGAGGAGCAGGCAATATCGCTCGTGGGCAGGGATATTTATGAGATACTGGTGAAAGGATATACGGAGAAGCAGTGGGGCCGTAAAGCTACGGACTTGCCTGCATTTATAATAAAGAGGCTGCCGGTAAGGTTTGTTTTTGACAACAATTATTTCAATGACAAGTACCAAGGAATACCGATAGGAGGATATACTCATTTGGTTGAGAAATTGTTAGATGGAGTCGAGGTAAGAACCAGTACGGATTATTTCAAGGATAGAGATTATTTTAACTCCCTTGCTGAAAAAGTGATATATACTGGAGAGATAGACCGCTTTTTTGATTACAAGTTCGGACATTTGGAGTACAGAACTGTGTCATTTGAGACAGAAATTCTGGAAGGCGTCTCTAATTATCAAGGTAACGCAGTGATAAATTATACAGATGCGGAAACACCATATACTAGAATCATAGAGCATAAGCATTTTGAGTTCGGAACTCAACCGGATACGGTCATATCCAAAGAGTATTCGAAGGAGTGGAAACCTGGCGATGAACCGTATTATCCAGTAAATGATAAAAGAAATAGTGAACTGTACGCGAAGTACAAAGCCTTGGCAGACGATCAGGAGAAGTTTGTATTCGGGGGGCGTCTTGCTGAATATAAGTACTATGATATGCATCAGGTGATTCAGAATGCACTTAACATTTCCAACGGATTATAACCCTAATACGGAAACCTATATGAATTCGAAATTAGTATCTATCATTACTCCTATGTATAAAGGAGCTGCCTTCGTGGGAGAAACCATAGAATCTGTATTGAAACAGACATATACGGATTGGGAAATGATTATTGTGGATGATTGCTCGCCAGATGATGGTGCAGGCATACGTGTGGTCAAACAATACATGGATCCTCGCATAAAATTAGTAGAGAGTAAGGTCAATAAGGGATCTTCAGGTGCTAGAAATACGGCCTTGCGAATGGCACAAGGAAGATATATTGCTTTTTTAGACTCAGATGATTTGTGGCATCCGGACTTTTTGGAGAGACAACTTGCCTTTATGTCGGAGAAAGATGCCGGTCTTGTGTTTTCATCGTATCGAAGAATTGATGAAAACACAAAGGAGGAGATATTGTGTCCTTACATAGTCCCGGATAAGGTTACTTATAAGTCGCTTTTAAAAACATGCCCAATATTTCCGTCTACGGCAATTTATGATAAGGAGAAGATAGGCGGTATTATCTTTTTCAATGAGGAAATGGGAAGTTTGAGGGATGACTATGTATATTGGCTTCAGATGTTAAAGCCCGGGAATGTGGTTGCAGCAGGGAATAAAGAGATCTTGGTAGATTATAGGCTTCGCAAGAGTTCGGTGACAGGGAATAAGAAGAAGGTGATAAAGCCTCAGTGGAATGTACTTAGAAAGATTGAGAAGTTGTCTTTTTTAGCGAGTGCATATTATTTCTCGTGTTGGGCTGTGATAAGTTATTTGAAGTATAGAAAGTAAGTGTAAATCACTCGTGTCCGGTAAAACTCCGGACTAGTTATTAAAAAGTTTAACAATTAAAACAAAGTAGGTTCGGTAGAATCATCCAGTTCATTGACAATATTGCAGTTAGGTTTGCTGAACAATGTTTTGAGTTCAACAGTGTCTGTAAGTGAGACACTTACAAGTTGAAGCATCTCGTAGATTGACCGTTCAACTTCCATCTTTTTCTGCACAATCGCCATCATACAATAGGCGGTTATGACAGTGTAGATCTGGATTCTTACGGCATTCTCGGTCTCACCCCAGAATTTTTTAATCTTCAGATGCTGCTTCAGCCACTTGAAGAACAACTCGATCTGCCACCGGTTGTGATACAGTTCCGCCACTTTCAGCGAGCTGATGTCCAAAGCATTGGTAAAGAAGATAAACTTCTTGCCGTATTCGGAATCAAGGTATACGATTCGCCTTATCTTCTCCGGATACTTGCTCATGGTCAGCTGTCCGTCCATATATCCGGTGGCATCGGAGAGTACGCCGGATGGCAGCCTGCGTTTCCATCTCATCGGCTTGAAGTCGTTGTTCTTCCTACCTCTGACTACGAAGTATGCTCCGACACCGTTTATGGTGAAGAGCCTTGCGAAGTCATTGTATGCGCGGTCGAAGATGTAGAACGAGCTCTCCTCGTATGGAATGGCATCCATCGCTTTTGTATCGTGCTGTCTGGCAGGTGTGACATGGAAGAATGTCGGTATCTGGGTCTCAATATCATACAGTGTATGTATCTTGACACCGCCTTTCTTTTTCCTGAACAAAGCCCACTCAAAGACGCTCAGGCACAGGTCAATCGTGGTGGAGTCAAAGGCATACACCTTTCCTCCAAGCTTGAATATCTCGACTGCCCGACACTTCTGTGCATCAGACATGACCCTGTAGGCGAACTCTTCAAATATGTGATAGTCCCTGTTGCCATTGGCATCTGCGAGAGTGCTTTTGGAGACATGCTTTCCGAAGCCCAGGTGAAAAGCCTTGCTTGCGTGCGCCTGTGTCGCAAGAACCAGGTCTCTGAGACTCTCACGGTTGGACAGTTGTCCGAACATCATGACTGCCAACTGATTCCAGCAGGTGAAAGACTTGACATAACGATTCCCGTTGTATTTATTTGATATTCTTAGGAATACATCCTTATCAAGGAAATCTAAAAGCTGCGAGAACACGTATTTTCCTTTATTCATGTGCCATTCTACGATAGTCTGGCAAAGATAAATTCAAATCGGCGCGCTCATTTCATCCTTGTAATTGCTTAACTTTCAATATTTTCAAAGAACTTTTATGACTTTTTACCGGACACTAATGAGTGTAAATACTTACTTAAATTAGATGGTGACTTCGGAGCGGTATGCGGTGATGGAGAAGTCGGACTCGATCTATGTGATATCGGACAATGTGGGGTGGAGCGATTTGGGAAGTTGGAGCGCAGTCCGGGACCATCTTCCTCATGATTTGAACGGAAATGCGGTTGTCGGCGATGTGGTGTTGAGCGATTGTCGGAACTGTGTGGCGCATGTTGAAAAAGGCGGCCGCAGGATAGTCGTGAATGGTCTGGATTCCTGTATAATTTCAGAGCATGACGGATTTTTGCTCGTAAGCAGTATTTCCCAGGAGCAGCATATCAAGGAAGCGGTGAAGAGTTTGTAGAAACGTTTAATAAGATTAGTCGTAATAGAATCCCGCAATCAGGTGTTCAGCCCAATTGCGGGATTTTGCAACTTATCTATTGATGTTGTTCTTATTAATTTATATCCAAATGTGGGGCGGAAGTCATGTCAGGACGGATAAGTAGGGTGGTGTGGTACGTTGGCAAAAGTTTGACTGTTTTGAGTAAGCTGCGGCCTGACTTGTGAAGACGATTACGTCCTCGCAGTACTTCCCTTGATGTTATTTGTGTGAATGATTTTAACCGCTTGAGAGTAACCCTTTTAGAGTAGGACAAATGCTTTATTTTTAATATATTGTCTAATATGCAAGCAATTTTTGAAGGCAAGTCGAAATTAGTTCGAAGTTAGAATATCTATTTAAAGCCAATACATTCTTACACAAATCCGATTTTACAAAAGTCGATAAGTAAAATAATCACGAAATATCTCTTAATATCATATTGTAAGGAGTAAATTTTAAATATCTAAACTAATATGGATAATAAATTTGATATACTTAACCCTCCACCTCGTTTGTTTAAATATTACAGATATGATAGTAAATTGAATGTAAAACGATTGTCTGGAGAGGTTTATTTGGCATGTCCATTTGATTTCAACGATCCATGTGATTGTCAACGCGAAGTTGTCAATAACTCTGTAGATAGGGTTGCTGATAAAGGCGCCGATTGGTTAAAACAGAAGTTGAAAGAGCTTGATTTTAGAGAACAAGAAATCGATGAACTTGCAAATAGTTTATTGCTTGATAATAGTAAAGTAAAACAAGTGCATAAGAAAATGCTTGAGCGATTAGGAATCTTGTGCCTGACAGAAACACAGTCTGATAGTCTAATGTGGGGATATTATGCAAATAATGATGGAATATGTATAGAGTATGATGTTGACAAGATTGTTCGAAACCTTGTTATCGGATATATAAATAAGATGAGTTACACTACAACTCGTTTCCTTTACTTAGATGAAAAATACTATCAAATTCCAGAACATAGGACAGCATCATTAAAACCTGCTATTTTAAAAAAGGCAATAGATGTGATAAGAAATATAGATGTTAATCGCATCACAAATAGATTTATTGATGAGCAAAATGATGAATTAAATGCACTCAACTTTGCAAGAAATATTTTTTTAAAACGCATTTATGCTCGGTCTATCATCTATAATGTTTCTCCTGACGGTTCTCCTTCTCCATTATTTTTTAACAGAGCAGAGAAAACGAGTGAAACAAAATATTTTAGAAAGACTCGAACTTGGAGCCATGAAAAGGAGTTTCGTTTCATTATTTCATTGGGAGGACGTTTGTCGATAAATATAGGCAAGGAATGTATTAAAAATATATATCTAGGCTGTAACATGACTAATGAAAGAATTGCAGCGATAGCATATCTAATGGCTCAAAATAATCTTACGGTGGGTCTTTATAAAATGAGACGTTTGAAAAATTGTGGACTTACACCAAAAAAAATTAATTGGGATATGACTAATTTGAAGTCTTTTGAAGGCGACCTGAAATTAAGCTTTCCGGAGGAATAATGCTGCAAAACATCATAAACGATAGTGAATTCGGCGTCACCAAAGGAACTGTTAAATAGAATTCGGTAAATAGTACAAATCCGGTGAAAAAGTCTTTATAAACCTCTTCATGTAATAAAAATCTATGAAAGACTCCATTAACTATAATCGCTACAAATGTTATTTAAACAAATGATTACAGCGATCGTGTAGATATGTCATCACCGCCCTCAATTCGTCGAATTCATGTTAATATAAAAACTCTCTACTGCCATATAGGGTTATGTCTAAATTGTTTGCTCTGCTACAGATATTTTTTTATACACGATTTCGTAAGGGTGGACAAGTAATGTCTTGTCAAAAAAGCAAATCTGTATTTTATCAACCAATGCTAAAAAGAGTTTGTTACCAGGAAACTTAACTATTGTTTCCTTGTATGTTTCCGGATGCGGCCATACCCTGATGGCTTTAAAGTTAAAGCCTTTAGTCTTATTCTTTAGATAATAGAGTACTACGGGAAAAGTTACACTATCGATATGTCTTTTATCTTTTATCAATTTTGCACATTCCACAAACTCATCAAACTGGTCAACATTAGACACCAAGTCATACAGGTATGGAGAATGTTGGTCGTATGTGCTGCGGCAAATAATATATCCTTTAGTATAAACAGTTCTTCCCCACCAATGTGCATCATTTATCCTTGAATCCCAGAAATAGTAGCCATTACCTAACCATGGTTCCTTTGTCCCTTTTTTCAAAGAACCATCAGGATATTTGTCAGAACAAAAAAAGGGACCTTGTCTCTCCACCTCCTTATAATTCTGCCTGTCCTCAAGCGTCTGATATATATCCGTGGCTCTCATGCTTGTTTTATTTTACAATGGTTCTTTCTTTCAGTTTTTCTGTAAGTCCCATAAGATTGACTGTTGGCAACACAACGGGTCTTACGTTTGCTAGCAAAGAAATCGTGCTGACAAAAGCCCTGATATAGGGAAATATGATGGCAATGCTGTTAGGATAAAAGTACTCAGGAATCTCCGAAATGGTTATCCTTTCGTTAAAAGAAAACAAAGCCGCACACGAAACAGAAATAACCTCCTTATCTGTATCCTTGCATTCCACCTTGACATCAAAATCCAACTTGTAGGTTGAATCCTTTGAGTTAAACTCCCCTCTTGGTATGAACACGATATTTAACTCCGCTTTATCTGGTATGTCAAAATCCAACGAGGCTTTTGTGAAATAATATCCATCTAATCTAAAAGCTGCTTTTTCCATAATTACCTATGCTGCCAAATAATATTTTGAATCTACCGTAATTCTCTCCATGCCGTAAACTACGGGTACGTCAAACTTATGTGTATTCAAGTTCTTTTCAGAACTTGAATACAACACATCAATGTCAAATAATTCTTTTACATATTCAGCATACTCAATTACATCGGGACCAATATCATTTAGATATTCTATTTTCTCCCAATCATTATTGAGTACTTCCTTAGGGGTGTTCTCGAAATAATCCTTAAGACTTTCAAAAAGACTTCCCATAATACTTTTGTTTGTTTACATTATCCTATAATAAGTACAAGTGCAAAGATACGCAATTTCTACGAAATAACGTCTTATCTTATTTATAAATTACTCGTTCCATATAGATTTTAACATAAATATCACAGAATTATATCACTTTTATACTTTAATGTACAAACCTAAAAATTCACGGTATTTTCTGATTCGTTGGAAAAAGTGTGAGATAATAGGTGCGATTCGCTAGAAAAAGTGTAACTTTGTCGCAGGAAAATAAGATTACACCATGCTTAAAAGGAAAATAGAAGCATATTTAGCCGACTGGAAACACTCTGAGGGCAGAAAGCCTCTGGTGATAAAAGGTATACGCCAATGTGGAAAGACATATATTGTCCAGAAATTCGCAAGAGAGAATTATGATAGTGTGGTCTATATGAATTTTATTCTTGAACCGGACAAGAAGTCTGCCTTTACCGGCAATATGGATGTTGACACCATCATTCTCAACCTCTCTGCTTTGATTCAGGGGAGCCGTTTCATTGAAGGGAAAACCTGCATTATCCTTGACGAGATTCAGGAATGTAAGGAAGCAAGGACTGCCTTGAAGTCATTCCATATAGACGGGCGTTTCGATGTCATTGCCACAGGTTCTCTTTTGGGAGTGAAAGGCTATGGTCAAAGCAGGAAAAAGAAAGAGGATATAGGACAAGATTCTGTTCCAGTTGGATATGAAACAGTGATAGACATGTATCCGTTGGATTTTGAAGAGTTTCTATGGGCAAACGGTATCGGTCCGGCGGTTATTGATTCTGTAAAAGCATGCTTTGAGAACGAAAAGGCAGTTCCGGAGGGGGTGCATAAGGTCATGATGGAGCTGTTGTACAGATATGTCATTGTTGGAGGTCTGCCGGAAGTGGTGAATTGCTTCCTTGAAACCAAGAATATCGAACTTATATATAAGTTGCAGCGAAATCTTATTGCCGGATATGAAGAGGATATGGTCAAATATGCAGATGATGCGGACAAACCCAACATCCGGGAGTGTTTTGAATCGATTCCGAAGCAATTGGCTAAAGAGAATAAGAAATTCCAGTATTCAGTTGTAAAAAAGGGAGGAAGGTCTTCTCAATACATCGGTAGTGTTCAATGGCTGGAGGATGCCGGAATCGTCCGCAGATGCTATAACGTACGGACCACGGAACTGCCGTTAGAGGGAAATTCCATCAAAGACTGTTTCAAAGTGTACATTACCGATATAGGCCTCCTTGTTGCGATGCTCGATTATGGCACTCAGGCGGATATTTTAAAAGGTAATCTTCTTGGGTACAAGGGTGCTGTCTTTGAGAACCTCATGGCGGATTTTCTATGTAAATCCGGTCAGAAACTATACTATTTTCATAAGGACAGCGGGCTTGAGCTGGACTTTCTGGTAAGGTTCAAAGGCGAATGTGTTATCCTTGAAATTAAGGCAAAGTCAGGTAAGTCGAAAAGCATGACTACAGTCCTTAAAAATAAGGATGTGTATCATGTTAAAAATGCAATCAAACTGGGGCAATATAATGTAGGACGTGATGGAGATATACTCACCATCCCGCTATACATGGGATTTCTTGTTGACGACAAACTTACAGATGTTATCATTCCTGATGTCGATGTGAGTTCATTGACTTATAATGGTTAATTTATTTATATTTGTTGCTGGATTTGCAGACAATGAGAAGATGTGCTATCATATTTTTGCTGTGGCTCAGCACCTCCATAGCCCTCACCGCCCAGCCGTGGTGGGAAGGCAACCGCGTGTCACCTATGTACTTCGGTCCCAATGCGCTGCCGGTGCCGGACATGCTGGACGGGCGGGTGGCTCCGAGGCTGTATGCCGAGCTGGCAGGAGACATCCACAAGGGGTTCTGCGGGGATATGACGGAGACGGTGTCGGCGAAGGTCAATATTCCGCTGTTCACGCCGCGGGTCAATCTGTCGGTGTGGATGCCGGTGGTGGAGTTCTATCAGTACACTCCGCGGGCACTGGAGCATTTCCAGCCACGGGAGTACACGGAAAGGGGGCATCAGGTGGGCAATGTCTACGTCTCGGTGGACATCCACGTATTCAGGGAGAGGCGGATAATGCCGGATATCTCGGTCCGGGCGGCTATCATCACTGCCTCCGGGGACGGGGACGAGTATGCGCGTTACTACGATGCTCCGGGATATTTCTTCGATGCCTCGGTCGGCAAGTCATTCAGGCTGGGGGAGGGGTTCTTCAGGAGTGTAAGGGTGGCGGCCTCCGGCGGTTTCCTCTGCTGGCAGGTGACCCAGACAGGGCAGAATGACGCCGTGATGTACGGTCTCATGGCCTCTCTGTCGACTTCGGTGGCGGAGCTGTCCTGTGCATGGCAGGGTTACACGGGATGGATCGGCAACGGGGACAGACCGATGGTGCTCAAGGTCTCACTGTCCTTCCCCGTGAAGGGTTTCCGGCCTCTGCTGGCCTATGAGTACGGTCTCCGCGACTGGCCTTTCCATCACTTCCGCATCGGTCTGGGCTATACTTTCTGAGAAAATACTATCTTTGCGGGCATGAAACGCGGAATGTCTGTACTGATGAGGCCGCTTCTGGCCCTGCTCCTGCTGCTGACGGCATGGAGCGCGAGAGCGCAGTACGACATAGACCAGTTCTTCTTCCGCGGCCAGAGAGCCCTCATGGAGGGGCAGTACACTCAGGCCATCAACAACTTCAACATCATCATCCGCCTGGACGGCAGTCTCTACGAGGCCTATTTCTTCCGCGGCATAGCCAAGTACAATCTTGGGGACTTCGCCGGCGCCGAGTCGGACTTCGACCGTGCCCTGGACCTCAACCCCGTATATACCCTTGCGTACCACTACCGGGCCATCACCCGCAGCCGCCTGGGCCACTACGACGAGGCTATAGAGGACCTGCGCCATGCGGTGGACCTGCGCCCCAACTATTACGGTCTGTATTTCAGCCGCGGCGTGACTTATTTCCTTTCCCAGCAGTTCGAGAAGGCGGTGGAGGATTTCAACCGCTTCATAAGCCAGGAGCCCAGGGAGGCGGATGCATATCTCAACAGAGGAGCCTCATACCTTTTCCTGGGTGATACTCTTAAGGCCCTGCAGGACTATAACAAGGCCATAACCCTCCGCAGCCTGGACCCGGAAGGTTATATACGGCGGTCGCGGATATATTATTCCCAGCATAGGCTTGATGAGGCTTTGAGTGATCTGGACAAGGCTATAGAGATAGACACCGCTAATACTTTTGCATATTTCAACCGCGCTCTTATCAGGTATGAACTTAAGGACATCCAGGGGACGCTGAGTGATTTCAACCAGGTGCTTTCCCGTGAGCCGGACAACTCCCTGACGCTCTACAACCGGGCTCTGATACGCTCTCAGATAGGCGATTACAACAATGCCCTGGATGACTACGACCGCGTCCTGAACATCAACCCCGACAATGTCCTGGCTTACTACAACCGCTCCATCCTCTTCATCGAGATGGGCCGCTGGCAGGACGCCATAGATGACCTGAGCCGGGCCATAGATCTGTATCCCGACTTTGCCAACGCCTACATGAACCGTTCCTACGTCAAGAACCAGCTGGGGCAGTATGCCTCGGCGCAGGAAGATTACCGTACCGCTCAGGGCAAGATCGCGCGGTACCGGGCCATGACATCTGACAGTGCGGGAAGGGCCGCATTTGCGGATACATCGAGGAAATATGACAGACTGCTGGCTCTTGATTCGGATTTCGCCCGCAGCGATTTCAATGATGAACTGCTGCAGAACAGGAATGTCAACATTAATCTCAAGCCTCTGTACCGTTTTGTGACTGCCCGCAGCGCGACAGACAGTGAGGGGATGCCCATCATGCTTAGAAATACGTACCAGAATGAGCGGATGGAGGCCTTCATAGCCTCAGTCCCCGTGGATGTTGAGATTTCGTGCCGTCCTGCGGAGGCTGCCGCTGTCGACAACAGCCGTCTGCGTGAGGCGGTCGAGGAAGATGCGGAGAGGACAGGAAATGACAGGGTGCTTTTCGCCAGGGCAATAATGGAGAGTGAGAGCAAGCAGTTCAATGCAGCGCTCCAGTCCTATTCGGAGGCGATAGAGCGCAATCCTCAGGAGGTATTCTACTACATCAACCGCGGAGCCCTGCAGTCGGAGATGATAGACTTCATCTCCTCCATCGAGAGCAATGTCCAGGTCCTCACCATGGACAATGCCGGTACGGCCAAGGCCCGCGTCCGGGACGGCTCTTCCCGCACTTACGACTACTCGGCGGCCATCAGCGACATGAACCATGCCGCCGCCCTCTACCCTGAATTCCCCTATACCTATTATAATTTAGGCAATCTGTACTGCCTCTCAGGCGACATGCCTGAGGCTATCACACAGTACACCAAGGCTATCGACCTGTATCCCCGTCTAGGCGAGGCATACTACAACCGCGGCCTCGTCCTCATCTACGTGAAGGACAAGGAAAAAGGCTGCCTCGACCTGAGCAAGGCCGGAGAACTGGGCATCGGTGACGCCTACAGTGTGATAAGCAAATACTGCGATGTGGAAGAATGACGCCGCGCCTCTTCTGAGAAGCTCTGTATTATGCTGAAATACAGATTAAACGGTCGTTTTTTTTATGTCTAATTTCCCGCAAATGTAGAAAAATTTAAATTTTCTCAAAATTATTAATTCTCAAATTTTTATATAATCCTAAAATTTTTCCTTAACCGCTGCTGAAAAAACGACCGTTTTTCCAGTAATCGCGTGCTACGTGTGTATCAGACAGTGAGACTGGCAGTTGCTCTATGCGCACTGCTTATTTTACCCCAGACTCTGAATGCCCAGAGGCTGGCGGTGA
>ULJB01014235.1_pt1 | contig 11454 bp, 9 predicted proteins | sample 1950771 | NCBI WGS metagenome assembly ULJB01 (sample SAMEA4835461, study PRJEB28245) | human gut metagenome | biome: gut microbiome; material: fecal sample | place: Denmark | collected 2008
GTTTACACTAGCAGAAGTTTTGATAACCTTAGGGATTATAGGTGTTGTCGCTGCAATGACAATGCCTTCATTAGTTGCTAATTATCAACGCAAAGTTCTTGAAACATCATTTAAAAAGTCTTATTCGGTTGTATCACAAGCAGTGCAAAGATTAATTGATGATGAAGGTTATATTCCGAAAGCTGAAAATTTTGGTATGGGTGAATTCAATGTGCTATTAACAAAATATATAGAAAGTACCGGTCAAATTCCAATGGATGGTAAAAGTTTCATCAATTGGTTTACGGATTTCTACCGTACTTATAATAAAAGGAATTTGTCAGCTACTGCTCAATGGTGGTTTGATGATGGGTATTTTACTGCAGTAGATGGAACTTTTATTTTCGTTGATAATTCAAACACCGAAAATCTTTTAATCGGTGTTGATACAAACGGTAAAAAGGCTCCAAATTTATTAGGCCATGATGTATTTTTATTTGAGCTTGATTCAGAAACAGGTGCGCTTAAAGGATATGATGGTTATAATAAAAGAGGGGATGAGGGAAGTAAATATTGTGATAAAAATTCTTCATCAGGCTTGAATGGGCTTTCATGTTCTTTTGAAGTGCTCAAAAATCCCGATGAATATTTTAAGAATTTACCTTAATCTGACAGTACTTCATTCATGCACTCAAATGCGGTATTAACCGCGTAATCCATATCTTGTTGTTCTATAATCAAAGGCGGGTTAAAATAAATTACGTCGCCCAGGGGTCTCAGGATTACTCCGCGTTTGAGTGCTTTTTTGTAAATTTGATAACCTGTTCTTAGTTTGCTGTCAAATGGTTCTTTAGCTGCTTTATTTTTCACAAGTTCTATTGCGTTAATCAGACCTATATGCCTTATTTCGCCGACATTTTTGTGATTTAGAAACTTCTCATTTATTATATTGTTGAAGTATATAGCATTTTCATGTGCTTTATTTAAAACAGTCCCTTCTTCAAGAATATCTAAAACTGCATTTGCAGCAGAGCATGCAAGAGGATTGCCGCTGTATGTATGGCTGTGCATAAAGGCCTTTCCCGTATTGTAATCGGCGTAAAATGCATCATAGATTTTTTGTGTTGTTACCAAAAGAGCCATAGGCATATAACCGCCCGTCAAACCTTTGGATAGACACATAATATCAGGAGAAACTTTTGCATGGTCAAATGCGAACATTTTTCCGGTTCTACCAAATCCTGTTGCTATTTCATCAGCAATAAGGTGGACATTGTATTTGTTACAAATCTCTCTTAATTTTTTAAGATACAGAGGCGGATAAATTTTCATACCGACTGAACCCTGTAATAGAGGTTCCACAAGCATGGCAGAAGCTTCTTGACCGTATCGGGCAAATGTTTTTTCAGCATGTTCAAAGCATTCGCAATTGCAATTGTCTCTTGTTTTACTATAGGGACATCTGTAGCAGTCAGGACCTTTAACTCTTACAATATCCATTAATATAGGTTTATAAAGTTTTGTATAAAGGTCGCAGTCTCCTGTTGATAACGCTCCTATTGTTTCTCCGTGATATGCGTCTGTTAATGCTAGAAATTTTGTTTTTTGAGGGTTTCCGCTCTGCTGATGATACTGGAAACTTACTTTCATTGCTGCTTCGATAGCGGATGAGCCGTTATCGGTAAAATTGAATTTACATAGTCCTTCAGGAAGAATTTTGGTAAGCTTTTCGCAAAGCGTAATTGCCTGTGTATGCGTAAAATTTGCGAATATAACATGTTCAAGTTCGTCTATCTGTTTTTTTACGGCTTCATTTATTTTTTGGTTGCAGTGTCCGAGAAGATTGCACCACCATGAACTTATTACATCAAGATATTTATTTCCTTCCATGTCATAAAGATACATTCCTCTGCCCTTTTTTATAACAATCGGCGGAAGTTCTTCATAATCTTTCATCTGTGAGCAGGGATGCCAGATATATTTTAGATCTTTTTCAGCCCAATTATTCATTTTATACCTCTTTAAAATATTCCGATAAATCTGCTATGTATTCTGCGTTCTTTTCAACTGTTGTAATAACTTTAATCCCTGTTAAGGCTTCAATCTGTATTTTGTTGTCTCTCTGCATTAAATCATTTTTGTCATAATTATTAAGTATAATTCCTTTAACGTGAATATCCTTCTGTCTCGCATATTCAACTGTAAGCAGGGTTGAATTAATTGTTCCGAGAGAGGCTGATGCAATTATGATTACATCAAGAGTTAATGCTTTGATAACATCAGCCAGCAATATTATTTTATTTGAATCAATTTTGAAAGGACATGCAATCCCGCCTGCTCCTTCAACAACTATATAATCAAATTCCTGTTTAATACGTTCAAAATCGGATTTTATTTTGTTTAACTTTATCGGCTTATTTTCAATTACTGATGCAAGATGTGGAGAAACTGCATCTTTAAATATGTATGAAACATAATCTGAAGGATTTTTAGCTATACCTGATTGGTTAAATACATAATCACAATCGCCCGGAATAACTTTACCGTTGATAAATTCTGCACCGCTTAAAGCAGGTTTGTAATATCCGCAATTTATTCCAAGTTCCCTTAACTTTTTTACAATAAGTGCTGATACATAAGTCTTTCCAACATCTGTGCCTGTTGCTGTTATAAAAATGCCTTTTGTCATTTTTTTATTCCTCTGTAAAATTTCACATAAAAAATTATGCGGCAACTTTAATGTTACCGCATAATTTTTATTGTTCAATATTTTTATAACGATCCGCCGCCGCCATCGCGGAAGTAGTCATAATGTCTTATATCATCATAATTGTTGACATATTCTGCTTCAACATTTTTCTGGAACTGTGTTTTCGGTACAGCTGCAGTGCTTCTTGAAGCTAATAATGCGTCAATATTCGGAGAAAGTGTTAACTCAAAGTGGAAACGTCCCATTTTTCTGTCTGGTTCCCAGTGATTGCTTATTAACGGATAGCCCCAGTATAGTCTTGCACTTAAATCACCAGGAAGCTGAACTCTTAACCCCATACCGACTGATGCTGCAAAGTAGCTGCCGCCGTAAATATCTTCGCTTGCTGTCGGGAAGATTCCTGCAGTATCTGCAAATACTGCACCTTTTACATATTTGCCTATAAACGGAATTTTTTCTCCTGATCTGGGGCTTGTAATTTCTCTCGGCAATATCGGGAACATAAGCTCTCCGCTTATAAAGTACCCGTTCTTACCGATCATCATACCTTCAGAGTAGCCTCTTACTGTAGCCAAACCACCTGTTTGCATCTGATCCAGATAAGGAATTCTTTTATCTCCGGGGATAATTTGGTAATTACTTCTCAACTGACCTATAATACCGTGAGAAAAGTCGTGTAATCTTACGATACTGCCGCTGTATTTAAAGTAGTTGTTATCTCTGTCGCTGTTAAATATCGGGAACGAATAATATGCATCCTGATTTAAGTACCAGATACCATATTTAGTATCTTTTCTTAACATCAAAGCAACTTCTGCAGATGTAATATTATCTGTGCTTCCTAGGTAATCATCAAGTATACCTATATCACTGAATGTTCTTGCACGTTTGTAGTTTAATCCGCCGTATGCTTTTAATTCAAAACCCGGTTTTCTTACAATCGGCTGTGTGTAGTACAATGAATACTGGTATGCATTACTGCCTATTTTTAAAGGTACGAGAGGACCGTATTTGATATCAGCAAATGTAGATGAGAACATAAAACCGACACGTCCGTCATGTTTGTTTACGGGGAAGTTGTAATCAAAGAACGGGCTCTGTGCACCTCTGGAAAAATACGAACCTAAAGACATTCTGTCTCTATGTCCGAATAAACTGTCGGCATAAATCATTGCACCGCCTCTGATACTGCCTGTATTATATCGTCCGGCGTTATCCATAATACCCATTATGTGGAAGGGGAAGTTTTCATCTGCTACAAGTTCAATATCCGTAGTACCCGGCTTTTCACCGGCTTTCAAGTTTGCAGTAAGTTTTACGCCTTCATTATATCTGTTGAAATCAAGAACATCTTTTTCAAGCTCAACAATATCAAACAACTCGCCTTCTTTTTGCGGCAACCTGCTTGTGATATATCCGTCTTTTGTCCATCTGTTTTGTTCAACAGTAATATTTCCGATTTTACTTTCTGTTAAAGCAATATAGATGTTGCCGTTTTCAACTGTTTGTTCAGGTAAAAAAGCTCTTGCCGTTACAAAACCTTTTTCGGCATACAAATTATTAATGCTGTCTATTACCTTTTGAATGTCTTCGATAAAAACATTTTTACCGACAATCGGCTGAACAAGCTTATTGATTTCTTCTTTTGTCAAAATTTCAGAAGGTGCAACTTCTACAGAATTTACGAATACCCCTTTTGTATTCAATTCTTCAACAGTTGCCTGCTGAATAGAACCGCCGTTGTAATTTTGTATAATCTGGTTTCCGGCATCAGGATCTTTTTCAAGTTTTTTGCGTTCTTGATAGTAATTGTAATCTTCATTCCTGTAATTATCCTGATATCTTTCTTTCAGGATATTTGTATCATGCATTTGATTCAATCCGCTTTGTCCTTGAATCATCTGCATTTGCTGCGGGGTAACATCAATTCCGCCGAGTGCATCAGCATTGGCTGTTGTATATGATGCAGAAACAATCATTGCAAAGCATAATATCGCCTTAAAAATAGATTTTCTCGAGTTAATCTTTTTCATTTAATCACCTTTGTCATTAATAATAAAATATATTTTATTTAAGTCCGGTCAATTTAATTTTTGCGCTTAGATGTTGAAATAAAAACATTTTTTTAAGTTATATTACAAAAATGTAACAAATCTTTATTTTGCTGCAAAATTTCAATTTAACCTGTTATTATTATACATGATTTAGTTATGCTTGTAAATATTAAATTTAAAATATCAATCCTATAGATGATAAGTTTATTTTTAAATAAAACAGGCGTTGTATGAGGGAGATAATATGGATAAAAAAATCAAATTTTTAACATTGGGTTTATTGACTTTTGCGGCAGGTGTTGCTTTTAATAATTTCGCAATGTCTGATGTACCTTCTAAAATAGGAGTAGTTGATGTTCAGGCTGTTGTTAATTCATCATCTCAGGTTCAGGCTTTGAAAAAAGAACAGCAGGCTAAAACAAAAGAAATTGTTGCTTTTGTTGAAAAAGCAAGAAAAGATGTTGCTGCTACTACTGATGTTAAGAAAAAACAGGCGCTTGAAGAAAAATATTCAAAAGAACTTGCTAATAAAAAGATTGCAATGGATAAAAATTATGCAACAAAGTTAAAAGCTATTGATGATTCTATTTCAAAGCAAATTGAAGCTCAGGCAAAAGCTGGCGGCTATGATATTGTTTTGACTAAAAGCGTAGTTTTATACGGCGGATCTGATATAACTGATGCTGTAAAAAAAGTTGTTAAATAAATTGATTTTTGTGAAAAATAAATTCCTGCCTTTTATAAAGGCAGGAATTTATTTTGTAATAATATGATTCTGAACTTTTTCAGAATTTTAATATAAAGGAGTTATACATCTTTATAAGATCCCGCAAACCGATTTGTATAAATGGTATGCAGCAGCTCATGTGCTTTATGGGAATTCGGGTGTTCAAGATATTCCTGATAAAGTTTTTGGATTGACGGATTCATGTGAGATTTTCTGTAAGGAAGTGATTCGTCTTCTTTGTAAAGACCTTGCGCGCGCTCTTCCTTAATTTTAGAATCATCGCAGCTTCTCGGCTGTCCGCCTCCGTTAATACAGCCTCCAGGGCAGGCCATAACTTCAAGCATCTGGAATTGAGCTTTACCTTCTTTAATCTCTCTTAATGATTTTTCTGCTTCTTTAAGAGTTGAAACAACTCTTACTACAAGTTTAGTTCCTTTAAGGTCAAGTTCAATATCTTTGCAGCGGTTTGATGTACCTCTCATTTGTTTTATATCGACATCTTGCAGAACTTCTCCGGTTGCAAATTCATAAGCCGTCCTGACAGCAGCTTCTGCAACACCTCCTGATGCTCCAAAGATTGTTCCTGCGCCTGTGTATTCTCCAAATGGTGAATCCGGCGTTTCCGGTTCAAGTGCATTAAAATTAATTCCTGCTTCTTTAATCATACGGCCGAATTCCTGTGTAGTCAGAACATAATCTGTATCCGGACGTCCGTTATGCGTAAGTTCAGGACGTTTACATTCATATTTTTTAGCCGTACATGGCATAATTGCCACAACCACAAGATTTTCTTGCGGGATATTAAAATGTTCAGGAACAAGAGTTTTTAGAACCGGCGAGAGCATACTCATCGGAGATTTACAGCTAGATAAGTGGTTCAGCATATCAGGATGCTCCATTTCCAGATATTTAATCCATGCAGGGCAGCAGGATGTAAATATTGGAAGATTTTCTCCGCTTTTCAATCGGGATAAAAACTCCGTTGCTTCTTCCATAATTGTTAAATCTGCACTGAAATTAGTATCGAATATAAAATCAAATCCGATTTTGCGGAGTGCTGCATTCATTTTGCCGATAGAATTTTCACCTGGTTCAAGTCCGAACATTTCTCCTATCGCAACCCTTGTTGCAGGAGCTATTTGAACAACAACTTTTTTATCAGGATTTGTAATTTCTGACCAGACCTGCTCAACATCGGATTTAATTGTTAAAGCACCTGTCGGGCATACTGCAACACATTGACCGCAGTTTACACAGTCAACCTGACCGAGCGGTCTGCCGTTCATCGGTTGAACAACAGTTTTTGAACCTCTGTTTGCAAAACCTAAAACTGAATGTCCTTGAAATTCCGTGCAGGCTCTGACGCATGCGCCGCATAGAATACATTTATTCGGGTCTCTTACAATTGACGGACTTGATGCATCTATTAAATGGTATTCATCAAGTTCTTTGTCAGGATATCTGATGTTTCTGATTCCGTATTCTTCTGCATATTGCTGTAATTCGCAGTTCCCTGATTTTTCGCAGGTCAGGCAGTTTCTGTCATGATTTGCAAGAAGAAGTTCCAGAACCGTTTTTCTGATTCTTCTTGTTTTTTCCGTATTCAGATGAATTTTTAAGCCGTTTTCAGGAGGCATTGTACATGAAGATTGAATTCCTCTGCCTTCAACTTCCACAACACACATTCTGCAGGCGCCGAAAGATGTTAAATCAGGGCGGTAGCAGAATGTCGGTACATTCATTCCTGCTTTTCTTATTACTTCAAGAAGATTTCGTTCATCGGTAAATTCAACTTCTTTTCCGTCTATAAATAGTGTTTTTTTATCTGTCATTTTGTTATTCCTTTATTTATCGTGAAGTGTGAAGAGTGATGAGTGAAGTGAAGATTCGTTTCATTCTTCACATTTCACTTCTTCACTCCAATACTATTGCCTTGAACGGGCAGTTTTGCATACATGCTTCGCATTTAATACATTTATCCTGATTAATATGGTGGGGATGTTTGATAGTTCCCTCTATTGCACCTACAGGACAAATTCTTGCGCATTTTGTACATCCTCTGCAGGCTGATTCGTTGATTACGAGTTTTTTCATTGCCGTGCAGACTCCTGCAGGACATTTTTTGTCTTTTATGTGTGCAATATATTCATCTCTGAAGTATTTTAATGTTGAAAGAACCGGATTTGGAGCAGTTTTCCCGAGTCCGCAGAGTGAACCGTCCTTAACAGCGTGAGCGAGTTCTTCCAGAGTATCTAAATCCTTCATCTCACCTTTTCCGGCAACGATTTTTTCAAGGATTTTAAGCATATTTTTAGTACCTTCACGGCAAGGAACGCATTTGCCGCAGCTTTCGTGCTGGGTAAAGTTCATAAAGAATCGTGCAACTTCAACAATACATGTTTTGTCGCTCATTACTACAAGTCCGCCAGAACCTACCATTGCACCGGCTTTGATTAGATTATCGTAATCCATCGGGATATCAAGATGTTCTTCTGTTAAGCATCCGCCTGAAGGACCTCCGATTTGCACGGCTTTGAATTTTTTGCCGTCTCTCATTCCTCCGCCGATATCGAAAACAATTTCTCTTAAAGTTGTTCCCATCGGAACTTCAATAAGACCTGTGTTATTTACTTCGCCTGTGAGAGCAAAAGTTTTTGTGCCTTTAGAAGTTTCCGTTCCCATAGAGGCAAACCAGTCTGCGCCTTTAAGAATAATTAAAGGTACATTGGCAAGTGTTTCAACGTTGTTAATCAAAGTCGGTCTGCCAAACAAACCTTTATTTGCAGGAAACGGCGGTTTAGGTCTCGGCATCCCGCGCTCGCCTTCGATAGATGCCATAAGTGCTGTTTCTTCCCCGCAGACAAATGCTCCTGCGCCTTCTTTGATATGAATTTCAAGTGAAAAATCGCTTCCCATAATATTTTTGCCTAAAAAGTTTCTTTCTTCTGCATCTTTTATGGCTTTTCTTAATCGTTTAATAGCAAGCGGATATTCAGCTCTAACATATATATAACCTTCATCTGCCCCGATGGCAAAAGCTGCTATTGCCATACCTTCAAGAAGTTTATGCGGGTCGCCTTCCATAACGGATCTGTCCATAAATGCACCCGGATCGCCTTCATCACCGTTGCAGACAATGTAAGATTTCCCGCCTCTATTTGCTGCGGTAAACCGCCATTTGCGGCCAGTCGGGAAGCCTCCTCCGCCTCTGCCTCTTAAACCTGATTTTTCAATTGTATCAATGACTGCATCAGGGTTGTTTTCTTCTAGGACTTTTGAAAGAGCTTCATAACCTCTGACAGCAATTGCCTCATCTATACATTCAGCATTAATGTTACCGCAGTTTGCAAGAGCTGTTCTTGTTTGTTTAGCGTAGAAATTTATATGTTCATCGTCCAATACCCGTTCTTTTGTTTTCGGATCGACATATAAAAGTCTTTCCACCGGTTTGTCATTTTTGATGTGGCTTTCATAAATTTCTTCTACATCTTTTTCTTTAACTTTAACATAAGTTACATGTTTGTCAGGAATTACTACAAGAACACCCTGTTCGCAAAATCCGTGGCAGCCTGTGGGAACAATTGTCATTTTATCGTAATCTGTCAGTGTTGAAACATCTGCTCCGAGTTCTTTAAATTTTTCAATTACTTTTAAAGAACCGTTTGCAACGCATCCTGTTCCTGCGCATACAAGAACCCTTAATCCCTGATTTGTTATAATATCTTTAGCTTTTTTTTGTTCTTCCTGAATATTAATATTTAATGCTGTTTTTTCCATTAGTTTTCCCCCTTCATAATTGTATCTAACACTATAGTAATAGCATCAGAGGTCATTTGAGGGTAAACTTTATCATTTATGACGACAACAGGTGCAAGTCCGCAGGCGCCTAAACAGCTTACTGTTTCAAGAGAGAATAAACCGTTTTCGCTTGTTAACTGACCTGCCGGTATATTTAATTTCGCTCTTATAGCGTTAAGAACCGGCATTGAGCCTCTAACGTGGCATGCTGTTCCGTCGCATACTTTAATTTCGTATTTTCCTTTCGGTTCAAGAGAAAATTGCGCATAAAATGTTGCAACTCCAAAAACTGTTGCAGGGGATAAACCTTCCATCTTAGTTCCGATATAAATCATTGCTTCTTCGGGAAGATACCGGAAAACTTCCTGAACTTTCTGTAAAATCGCAATCAGGTTAGATTTTTTATAGTCATAAGATGCCATAATTTCATCTAACTTTGATGTATCGATTTTATGAGGGCTTTCTACACTCATTTCGAACTCCTATGTATTTGTCTGACTAACCCCGATTGTATAATAATAGAAAAGGTAAAATAATATATACAATCTTAACAAGATTATTACACAACAGCCTTTTTAAATCAAGCTTTTTAATATAAAAAACATCATCTGTGTGCGCAGATGATGTTTTTTATTATAGTCTTTGAATTTTACTTAGAATTTTTTCCTGTTACGTTTCTTGTAAGTTCTTCAATTGAGCGGTAAAGGTTTCTCAGGAATGAATCTTCTGTTCTTCTGATACCATGCCTTGCGATTTCAATATCTTCACCTTTTATCGGAACTATTACGGTTGTTTTTGCATATTTTGGTAAGGTTTTATCTGTATTTGCGTTAACAATTTTGTTTTCAGATTCGCCTGTCAAAATATTTTGTACAACTACATTAAGTTTGTCTGAAGTGTACTCTTTAATAAATGAAGGTGCTGTTTCATCATCTGCAACTAATCTATTTGCATTGTAAATATCCACGGAAACGCCTTCTTTTTGAGCGTAATTTGCGATAACTTCACGGGCTTGTTTCATTTGTTCATAAGAATCACCGTATGTATTTTTATCGTGAATTCTTATATAATTATTTAATTTGGCTTCTTTGCGCTGAGCCAGATTTTTTGCCCTGTCAGCTTTTATTGCTCCGATAATTTTTTGAATTTTCATATTTATTCTCCTTTTTGTATTTTTATAAAATTTGTAATAAAAATTTTTGCTATTATGTAAATAAATTTTAACTTAAATTATTTTACAGCAATAATCTTTTATCGGGCATATACTGCACATTGGTTTTTGAGGTTTGCAGACGTTTTGTCCGTGAGTTACAAGAAGTGTATTAATATCAAGCCAGTATTTTTTAGGCAATTTTTCTCTGAGAGCAAATTCTGTTTCTTCTGGATTTTTTGTTTTTACGTATCCTAAACGGTTGCAGATTCTATGGACATGGACATCAACACATATTGCCGGAATTCCAAAACCTTTTGCAAGAACAAGATTAGCTGTTTTTCTTCCTACACCGTTAAATTTTATTAATTCTTCTATTGTATCTGGAACTTTATTATCAAGCTGTTCTACAATAATTTTTGAAAGTTCTATAATTTGTCTTGCTTTGTTTTTGTAAAATCCGACAGGATAAATAGCTTTTTCTAATTTTTCAGCATCACAGTATGCAAAATCTTCTGGCTTGCAACCTATTTCAAGCATTCTGAGAGTCGCAGGGTATGTTGTCAAATCATTGGTTCTCAAACTCAAAATGCAGGCAATCAATACAAGATACGGATCTTTGAATTCCTCCATAAGCTGAACAAATTCACGCCTTGGCTGTTTTGCATCAATTAAAAGTTTAACAATTTTATCTATATCTATTTTCATATAGATATTATATTACAATTAAGTCAATAAGAGGAAAGTATTGATAAATTTCTCTTAATAATGTATAATAATAATTGAGATTAAGAATAAATAAGGAGTTTGAATTTATGAAAAGATCAGATTATTTGAGAGCTTCGGGGGGGGGGCAGCTTACAGAATGGCATTAAGTCAAGTCTTATTCAGTAATGTCATTGCGCATTTATTGCGCAATCTGGAATTTTTCATAAAAAGATCGCGCAACAAATGCGCGATGACTGGTCTTAATATTCTTTCCCTCACCCTTTTGGGAGAGGGTGTCCGAAGGACAGGAGAGGGGTTTGTTGGATGT
>ULJB01041564.1_pt1 | contig 11304 bp, 9 predicted proteins | sample 1950771 | NCBI WGS metagenome assembly ULJB01 (sample SAMEA4835461, study PRJEB28245) | human gut metagenome | biome: gut microbiome; material: fecal sample | place: Denmark | collected 2008
TGGAATCCGTTTACCGCGTATCCTGCTTGGTATTTTTGTGGCGGCAGGGCTTGCGATATCGGGCGGTGTTTTACAGACAATGACAAGGAATGAGCTCGCTGACCCGGGAATCATCGGCATCAATGCGGGTGGTGCAACGGCAGCAGTGCTGTTTATCCAGTTTCAGACGAACGCATATTTCAGTGAACTTGGGACATTTTCTATTTATCTGCTTCCACTTATGGCAATTTCAGGGGCACTTGCAGCGGCATTTTGCATTTATTTTCTCTCCAGCAGGAAAGGGTTAAAACCAAAACGTCTGCTTTTGACCGGAATTGGGATCAATGCCGGACTAAATGCGTTTATCACTTTTTTTATGTTCAAGGGAGGTCCTGGGGATTACAACCGGGTAATGATCTGGACGTCCGGCTCACTCTGGGGGGCCGGATGGGCATACGTCAGAGCTTTGGTACCCGTGATTTTACTTGGCGGGGCATATATTTTTTATAAAGGCCGAATGTTGGACGCGTTAAGTTTTTCGGATGAAACGGCGATTGGCTGGGGAATTTCCATCGAGCGTGAACGGAAAAAAATGTTGCTCTGTGCAGTTATTCTTGCGGGAGCATCGACTGCATTTGCCGGAAATATCGGCTTTATCGGACTGCTTGCGCCACATGCAGCAAAAAAAGTCGTTGGAAACGGACACCGGGTATCACTGCTTCTTGCGTCTTTGATCGCTGCAGTCATGCTGATTTTTGCAGATACGGTCGCAAGAAATTTATTTTCACCAATCGAAATCCCGGCGGGAATTGCGGTGTCGCTGGTTGGTGTACCGTATTTTGTATACCTGATGTGGAAGGAGTAGCGAGGATATGGAAACAATAAATGCGATAGAGGTAAAAGGACTCTGGGCGGCATATGAGGACCGCATGATCATAGAGGAGATGAATTTAAAAATACCGAAGGGAAACATCACGATCATTATCGGTGCAAACGGCTGTGGGAAATCTACACTGTTAAAAGTGATTTCAAGAATTTTGCCTGCAAAGAGGGGTGAAGTCCGGATTGATGGAATGGATATCCGCAAAGAAAAAGCAGAACATATCGCCAAAAAAGTTGCTGTTCTCCCGCAGACTCCGACCTGTCCGGATGCAATTACCGTGCGTGAGCTGGTTTCCTACGGACGTTTTCCTTACCGCAAAGCGATTGGAGGCATGAGCCGCCACGACATAGAGCAGGTGGACTGGGCACTTGAAAAAACAGGTCTGACAGAAATTTCCGGCCGCCTTGTGACAGAATTATCCGGCGGACAGAGACAGCGCGCATGGATCGCTATGACACTTGCGCAGGAGACGGAAATGATCTTGCTTGATGAGCCGACGACATATCTGGATATGGCATATCAGCTGGACGTGCTGCAGCTTTTAGAGCGCATGAACCGGGAAAAACAGCTTACGATCGTGATGGTGCTGCATGACTTAAACGAAGCCTGCCGCTTTGCAGATCACATTATTGGACTGAAAAATGGCAAGGTTGTCTGTGAGGGAAGACCGGCAGATGTGATCACACGGGAAAATATCCGGGAAATTTATGGAATTGATGCAAAACTTGTGATGAGTGATGGAGGATACCCGATCTGTATGGAATTCGACAGAGTTATAAAAACTTTATGATTTGTTCGATTTACAACCGTAATTGACTATGATAATTTAATATTAAGGCTCTTTGGTGGGGAAAATGCGCCGGAGAGTCTTTTCTTTTGTACGATTCCCGCCATCCGAAAAAATAGATGGTTTTGATGACAGATATCTGTCCGTAAAAACTGGTTTATCTGTGAAATATATCATCTATTAATCGGAGAAGGATTGGGGGAAATATCTATGAAATCAGGAAAAAAAGTCATCCGGGTGGCATTAGCCATCCTCTGCATGGTTTCCATGCTTTTTATTTCAGAGTATCAGAAAGTAGAAGTATATGCAGCCTCAGGATATGGTTTCATTTTCTTAAGTGCATATGAAAAAACATTAAAAACAGGGGACACTTATTGTCTGTCTGTGGTTTCATCCGGCAGTAAAAAACCGACATTTACATCCAGTGATTCAAAGGTCGTATCAGTTAATACCTACGGAAAAATCACCGCAAAAAAGGCGGGAAGTGCGACGATTACGGCAAAAACAAAAAATGCGGAGGCAAGCTGTAAGGTTACTGTCACAAAGACAAAAGTTACCTTAAATAAGACCAGCCTGACACTGGAAAATGGGGAAAGTGCAGTGCTTACGGCAGTCTCATCCACCGGGCATAAGGTGACGTGGAAGTCGGCAAAGACAAGCATTGCATCGGTAAGTGAAAATGGAAAAGTAACAGCAAAGAAGCCGGGAACAACTACGGTTACTGCAAAGGTTGACGGTACATCTGTGAATTGTAAAGTGACAGTAAAAAGTCCGACAGTCCGCCTGATGCCGTCTAAAATCTCGTTATACAGACAGGAAAAGTATAAACTTAAGGTATCATCCACATCAAAAACAACACCAGTGTGGAAAACCAACAAAAAAAGTGTGGCGACTGTGGATGAAACAGGAAAAGTAACCGCGGTCAAACATGGAACGGCAGTCATTACTGTAACCGTAGATGGAGTCAGCAAAAATTGTGAAGTGACGGTCAGATCTCCAAAGATTACATTTGAGCAGACGACGATTACACTTCATCCGGGGGAACGTGCAAGAGTAAATGCGACGGTATCTTCCGGCAATCAGCCGGCGTATTCCTGCTCTAACTCCAATGTGGTGTCGGTAGATGCAAACGGGGTTATCACTGCGAAAGCAGCTGGCAGGTCTTATGTCTACGCCAGTGAGGATGGAACAAAGGAACGCATGACGGTGTATGTGAAAGAAAAGGAATAAAAGGTGCAGGGATTGTTGTATAGACAAAAACTGGAATAGGAACAAAAGCACAAAGTCAGGCATGGCATCAGATTGTGAAAGAAAATTGCTGCTGTTTACACAATAGGTGTGAACAACAGCAGGAAACAGATGGTGGGAAGTACAAAAGATAAATGGAAGTTGCATGTTTACACCAAAAATAAAATCCGCTAAAATATAGAAAATTACAGAATGCAGATACAATTCACAACAATAGAATGTTCGCAAAGCGCAGGCTATTATTTTTTATATCGGAGAAAGGCGGTAGTGAGGATGGAGGATATGACAGAAAAAGAACTGATCACGGTTTTAATTGATAAATATACAGATTTACAGCGCATCAAACGTGCAAACAATGGGGTGGAAAATCAGGAGCTGGAGTATCAGATCAAAGTGACGATTGCAAAGCTGGCATCTCTTGGAGTGTCCGTGGAGGATATTACGTTATGACAGAAAAAGAATGGCGCATGTTCAATGACATTCTTCTGGAAATCTATTATGCCGGAAGCCTGGAGACGTTTGGAGAAAGATGTTTAAAACTGATCCGTATATTGATTCCATATACGCAGGGTTATTTTTTAGTGATAGATGAAGACGGCAGGTTAGACGTGGCGCATTCGGTATTTGAAAATGTGGATCCTGTCATGAAACGGAAATACTTAGATACTTATTTTGCAAAAGACTATCTGATGCAGATGTGCAATTTTACAAAATCAATGGCATACCGCGATACCGATCTTTTAACGGATGAGAAACGAAGAGCATCGGTGATTTACCGTGAGTATTTTAAACCCCAGAAATTAGATATGGGATGCGGGCTTATCATTATGAAAGAGGGAAAGACACGGGTATTTTTGAATCTGCTGCGGAAGCGTGGAGAACCGGACGTTACAGGGCATGAGATGGAAATTTTGCAGACATTTCTGCCTCATTTTGAAAAAAATGTTTTTGCCTATGCAAACCATTATGTTTCGGGTGCGGAAAATACCATAAAAAAACAGAGAGGCAGATCTTCTTTCGGGGCGGGAGCAGGAAATTGTGCGGCTCGTCAGAAAAGAATATTCCAATCAGGAAATTGCAGGACAGCTTTTGATCAGTGAGGCGACGGTAAAAAAACATCTGAGTAATATTTTTGAAAAACTGGGCATCAGCAGGCGGACACAGTTATTTTAGAGTAGAGGAAAAGTAGTATTGCTACATCGAAAGTAGTATATAAATTAATCGTTCAGCCGATTGTGAAATGACATACCTGACGTTATAATTCATGACAACAGATTTGGAAAGAGGTGGTTGTCATGATAGCAGACAAAAGCGCACTACTGGTGATTGATGTGCAAAACCAGTTTGTTGAGGGATTGCCGGAAGAGATGAAGGGTCTTTCGGTGGTTGAGAGTGTAAAACATGTGATTGAGGCATTTCGAAAGGCGGGCAGACCGATTATCTATTTTCGGGAGGTACACCGGAAAAATCTGGTGGATTTCGGAAGAGAACTTGACGGAGATGAGGATGTTCACGCAGTGGAAGGAACCCGTGCGGCTGATTATTTTGATGGCATCGAGCCGCTGCCGGAAGAATATCAGATGGTAAAAAGACGGTACAGCGGTTTCTTTGGGACGGATCTGGAGATTTTGTTAAAAGGACTTGGCGTTGAACATATCTATGCAGTTGGTCTTCTGACGGATGTCTGCGTACATTATACCTGTGCGGATGCGCATCAGCATGATTATCACATTCATGTGGTGCGCGAGGCTGCGGGAGGATCCTCTCTTACGGCGCATGAGGCAGCACTTGCGGCAATCGAATATTTACAGCATGGATCGGTGATCAGTGAGAAAGAGGTGTGTGAATGATGAAGAAAAAAATAATTTCGATGGTACTTGTTTTGACGATGGCGACAGGGCTTATGACAGGCTGTGGAAGTAAAGGGACAGAGAAAACAGAGCAGAAAGATGCGGATACATCAGCAGATACATCAGCAGATACAACTGAAAATATAACTGTGACGATGGCGTCAAATCCGTTTGTGGGATTGGCGCCATTTTATGTTGCGATGGATAAAGGATTTTTCAAGGACTGTGGACTTGATTTTTCCATGGTGGATTTTGATGATTCGAGTGCATCCTGCTCGGCACTGTTAGCAGGAAAAGTTGATCTTGCGTATACAACTTTGGATGCAGCGATCATTGCGGAGAGCCAGTATGAAGAAGATATGTTAGATGTAACGGCAATCGTGGACGAGTCTGCCGGAGCGGATGGAATCCTTGTCAAAAATGATATTAACAGTATTGCAGATCTGAAAGGAAAGACAGTCGGCGTGTCTATCAACCAGACGTCACATTATCTGCTGATGCAGGCACTTGAGACAGCAGGACTTACGGATGCGGATGTAGATCTTGTTAATATGACTTCCTCTGATGCCGGAGTATCCTTTATCAGTGGTGATCTGGATGCGGCAGTTACATGGGAGCCATATCTTAGCAATGCGGTAGAGCAGGGAGTTGGAAAACTCATTTTTTCCAGTAAAGATGCACCGGGTTCTATTGTAGATGTACTTGCTGTAGGAACAGACAATAAGGATGCAGCGTGGCTTGCACAGGTAAATGAGGCATATGAGAAAGGTCTGGATTATTTAAATGATGCCGGCACACATGACGAGGCGGTAGAGATCGTGGCAAAACATCTTGAAGTGAGTGCAGATGAAGCAGATTCCATGATTTCTACGATAAAACTTTATTCACCGGAGGATTCTTCTGCGGAATTAAAAGATGAAGGTCTTGTATATCAGGCAGTCGGGAAGATTTCCGGTTTCTATTTTGATAAAGGAATTATTGAGAAGCCAGTGGAACCGTCACAATTACTGGCAGAAGAATAATAGCAGGATCCGGCTGCTTTTAACGGATATTGTCGTATGATTTTTCCTGTGATAGAATTGGGGAAAATACGAGTTGGAATGAGCAGATATGGAAAACACATTAAAAGAAACAGAATGGCTGACCATCAATAAAGTGTTGCTGGAAATGTATGATATTACCGATATTGATCAATTTACGGAACGGGTGTTAAAAACTTACCGTATGTTGATCCCATATACGAAAGGATATTTTATTGTTTTTAATGAAGCAGGCGGCATTGAAAGCGAAAAATCGTCCTTTATTGAGATGGAGCCGGGAGTCTATGAAGAATATCTGGATTCTTATTATGAAAAAGACTACATGAAATATACATTTGAATTGTCTGAGCATACGATCACTTACCGTGATACCGATATTATGGAGGAGTCACTGCGGCAGAAAACAGAGTTTTATCAGGGATTTTTAAAACCGAATCATATCCCGTTTGGCGCGGGGATACTGCTTCGCAGATATGGAAAACCGATTGGTATTGTTAATTTTTTCCGAAGTGAACTTCTTGGGGATTTTTCGGACAAAGATATGTTTATCTTAGAAGTGCTAAAGGGGCACCTTTCCCATAAACTGGCAGGACTACTCAATGGAACAAAGCAGGCGGCAGGCGACAGGAATAAGATGCTTGCACATCTTGCGGCAGAATTTGAACTGTCAGAGCGGGAAAAAGAAGCACTGACCTGTATGGACGGGGGAATGACAAATGCCCAGATCGCAGAGAATATGGGAATCAGTCTTTCTACGGTAAAAAAACATGTTTACCATATTTTTGAAAAAGTAGGGGTAGACACCAGAGCGCAGCTTCGTAATGTTTTAGAGACATATAACTCTACAAAGTTCTAAAAAAGTTCTAATTATACAGAAAAAAATGCATACAAAGTTCAATTGTCACATTATTTTTCCGATGCTACAATCAGTGCATAAGAAAACAGAAAGAGGAAATGCAAAGGTGCATAAAAAGCAGCCTTTGCGTTTCCTCTTTTTTTGTACCCAAAATAAGCGTTTGATCAGCAGATTCAAAGAAAGGTGGAAATTATTATGAAGAAAATCTGGAGCAGGACATTAAGACCGGGAGAAAAATGGTCAGGAAATATTGGACGTGGAAAATATATTCATTTCAAGGCGCTCGGCGATGACGCAAATGTTTCCATGTTGATGTACAACATGTTAGATACTTCGGAGCGCTATAACATGCCGGATACGTTAAAAGCACAGTTTATTTCCTCCCTGACAAAAGGAAATGTGCTGATGAGCGATAACGGACGTGTGCTGGCCAGTATCGTGGAGGACAGCCTTGGATGGCATGATACGATCTCAGGATATACGACAAGGCTTCTCACCGATGAGAAATACGGAAAGACAACTTATCAGGAAATGAGAAATGACTGGCACCGTTGCGGAGAGGAAAACTTCAAAATGGAACTTGTCCGCAACAATATGAGTGCAAGAGATTTAGTTCCATGTGTGAATCTCTTCTCAAAAGTTTACATCGAGGAAGATGGCAGCATGCATTTTGAGGAAGGACACTGCAAAGAGGGCGCAACCGTAACACTCCGCACGGAGATGGATATGATCTTTATCGTATCAAACACGCCAAACCCGTTAGATCCGGCAAAAGAATTTCCTTCGGTTCCGGTTTCCATCGAAGTATATGATGCACCGGAAGTTGATCTGACCGATGAATGTGTCAACTATCGCCCGGAGAACTACAGAGCATTTGAAAATACATGGGAATATTACAACCTGCTGGGACGTTAAAAGGCAGAACGGAGCCAAATCAGTAAACAATCAGGCAGAGAAAATTGTTGTAGAAAACGGAGGTTAAGAGATATGTACGGATTTATAGAGAAAACAAGTGATTTAAAAGAAGAAAATGCAATTTATAACGAAGTCGTGGAAGCCGGGAAAGGCTGGATGCATGAACTGCTTCCGGGACAGTCCTTAAGAATTGTAGACATGGAAGGAAATCAGGCAGTCGATACCACATTTTATGACATGACCAACCCGGAGGATCATTACGGAGCAATCCCAACGATCGTGATGCAGAAGAATATTTATCTGACAACAGGTACGATCCTAAGAACTGAGTCAGGAAAGCCGTTGTTAGAGATCACGGCAGATCTAACCGGACGTCATGACACGATCGGCGGTGCATGTTCCGCACAGAGCAATACAGTAAGATATGCAAGAGAAAAAATTTACATGCACAACTGCAGAGACAGCTTCATGTTACAGCTTGCAGACGATACGCATGGTTTCATGAAACGTGACCTTGCCCCAAACATTAACTTTTTCATGAATGTTCCGGTGTCAAAGGATGGCGGTTCAAAATTCGATGATGGTGTTTCTGCACCGGGCAAATATGTGGAGATGAAAGCGTTAGAGCATACGATGGTGTTAGTCAGCAACTGTCCGCAGCTCAATAATCCATGTAATGCATACAACCCGACCCCGATCAGGATGCTGATCTGGGACGCAGAGTAAAAATGTGAAAAAAGTTTGGAGGATTCCCTATGTTTGATAAAGTACTGATAGCAAATCGTGGAGCAATCGCAGTTCGAATTGAACGTACCTTAAAGAAAATGGGAATCGGCAGTGTTGCTGTATATTCGAAGGCGGATCAGGATAGTTTACATGTGGAACGTGCAGACGAGGCAGTATACATTGGCGATGGTACGGCAAAAGAGACATACCTCGATACAAAAAAGATCATAAAGGCTGCACTGGATACCGGTGCAAAAGCCATCCATCCGGGATACGGATTTTTGAGTGAGAATACAGATTTTGCGAAAGAATGTGAGGAGAACGGCATTAAGTTCATTGGACCGGATTCTGAACAGATCAAGTTATTCGGTTTGAAACATTCCGCAAGAGCACTTGCAGAGAAGGCAGATGTTCCACTGTTACCTGGAACCGGACTTTTGTCCGGAGTGGAAGAAGCAGTTACAGAGGCAGAAAAAATCGGATATCCGGTTATCTTAAAGAGCACCGCAGGCGGCGGTGGAATCGGAATGAGGGTCTGTAACTCCACCGAAGAATTACGGCAGGCTTATGATGCAGTTTGTCATCTTGCTGCAGCGAACTTTAACGATGCCGGCGTATTTCTTGAAAAATATGTAACACGTTCCCGCCATGTGGAAGTGCAGATTTTCGGCAACGAATATGGTGAGACAACAGCACTGGCAGAGAGAGACTGTTCGGTACAGAGAAGAAACCAGAAAGTAGTTGAGGAAAGCCCGGCACCAAACCTTTCGGATGAAGTCAGGGAAAAAATGTATGCGGCAGCAGAACGGCTTGCAAAGGAAGCTTCCTACAGAAGTGCCGGAACGGTTGAATTTTTATATGATGATCAGACGGAAGGATTTTATTTCCTTGAGGTAAATACAAGACTTCAGGTAGAACATGGTATCACAGAGGAGGTACTTGGGATCGACCTTGTGGAGTGGATGGTCAAAGAGGCTGCTGGTGAGTTAAAAAATATAAAATCACTGGTACATAAGCCGCAGGGACATGCGATCGAGGTTCGTGTCTATGCTGAGGACTGCATTAACGGATTCCGCCCTGGCACAGGAAAGATCGATGCGGTTACATTTTCACCGGAAGCGCGTGTGGAGACCTGGATCCAGAAAGGTGTGGAGGTAACATCCCTTTATGATCCGATGCTTGCAAAACTGATCGTACATGGAAGTGACCGTGCCGATGCGATCGCAAAGATGGAACGTGTACTTAGGGATTCAAGAGTGTATGGAATTACCTCAAATATGCAGTATTTAGCAGCACTGTTAAAAACAGAAACCTATCAGACCGGTGCATTATTTACCGGAATGTTAAAAGATTTTATGCCACAGGAGCATGCAATCGAAGTACTTGACGGCGGAGTACAGACAACGGTTCAGGATTATCCGGGCATGATCGGTTACTGGTTTGTCGGAGTTCCACCTTGTGGCCCAATGGATGCTTATAACTTCCGAATTGGAAACAGCATTCTTGGCAATGATGAGAGTGCACCGGGATTAGAGCTGACATTAAGAGGCGGCAGTTACCGTTTCCGTACAACCGTAAGTTTCTGTATCACAGGTGCAGATATGAAGGCAACCTTAGATGGAGTGGAGATCCCGATGTATCAGGTGGTACATGCATCCGCCATGCAGGTGTTGAAATTTACAGACTGTAAAGTCGGAATGAGAACCTATCTCTTAGTGGCAGGCGGATTTGATATGCCAAAGATCATGAGCAGCAGTTCTACCTTTATTGATGGAAAATTCGGCGGACACAACGGACGTACCTTACGCACCGGAGATGTGCTTCGTTTACAGGAAAAATGTGTGATCGATTCGATCGATTCCATGCCGGAAAAATATCGTCCAAAACTGACGAATGAGTGGACGATCGGTGTGATCCCGGGGCCACAGCCGACACCGGAATATTTGAAACCGGAATACTTAAAGACCTTAACAGAATCTGAGTATGAGGTAAACTTTAACAGCGCGAGAACCGGTATCCGTTTAAATGGCCCGATCCCTCAGTGGGTACGGGAGGATGGCGGCGAGGCAGGACTTCATCCGTCAAACATTCACGACAATGCCTATGCGGTAGGTACCCTGGATCTGACCGGTGACCAGTCCATTTTACTTGGACCGGACGGTCCGAGCCTTGGAGGATTCGTATGTTCCGTGACAACGGCAAAAGGCGAGATGTGGAAATTAGGACAGCTTCATCCGGGCGATAAAGTTCACTTCAGGCTTCTTGATTTAGATCAGGCAAAGGAAATCCGGGAAGCGGAGGAAGCAAATCTTCGTCATGAATATCAAGAAGTTGTACTGCCGGAGCAAAAAGATCTTGATTACCATTACGCGATCCTCGCGGAGGAAACGGCAGCGGGAACAAAGATCGTTGCAAGACTTGATGGTGAAGATAATATTCTGGTGGAATACGGAGAGATGGAACTCGATATTGCGATCCGTTTCCGGGTTCACGTTCTCATGCAGGAGTTAAAGAAAAAAGATCTGCCGGTCATTGACCTGACACCGGGCATCCGTTCCTTACAGATACATTTTGATATCGAAAAGATTTCCCTTAAGGAAATGCTTGCAGCGGTACTTGAAACCAACCGCACATTACCGGAACTTTCCGATGTAACGGTTCCGTCAAGAATCATCTGGCTTCCGTTATCCTGGGATGATCCGCAGACACAGCTTGCAGCGAAGCGTTATCAGCAGACGGTAAGACCAAACGCACCATGGTGTCCGAGCAACCCGGAATTTATCCGCAGGATCAACGGCTTAGACAGCATAGAGGATGTAAAGAAGATTGTATTTGATGCGGATTATCTGGTACTTGGACTTGGCGATGTTTATCTTGGAGCTCCGGTTGCAACACCCGTTGATCCGAGACACCGTATGGTAACGACCAAATACAACCCGGCAAGACCATGGACACCGGAAAATGCAGTTGGAATCGGCGGCGCATACCTGTGTGTATATGGTATGGAGGGTCCTGGCGGG